>TARA_B110000483_G_scaffold216241_1_pt1 | contig 52266 bp, 47 predicted proteins | sample TARA_B110000483 | Tara Oceans TARA_B110000483 (sample SAMEA4398176) | marine metagenome | biome: Polar Biome; feature: [SRF] surface water layer (ENVO:00010504); material: water (ENVO:00002006), including particulate matter (ENVO:01000060) such as... | depth 5 m
TCCTGGCATTCGTAAGGCAGCAGGGTTTCTCCCGGCAACCATTGCCAGCGAGTGGTAGAGAGTTCAAATGGCTCTGTAAAGGTCTGCAGGTCAATTACGCGCACGCTCCAATCTAGGTAGCGACCAGTATCATCCAGAGTGAAACGTTCCAGAAGCTCGACACTGGGACTCTGAGGTGTGCCGTATTCATCAAGATAGGCATAGCTGGTGTTTGTGGTGCTGACTACCAAAGTAGATCCATCCCATCGGCCAGTGGATATGCCCATACGAGAGCTTTCCAAAGAACCGCTTTCGGGGTCGTTCATATAAATTCTGCGGCTGGCATCCCATTCTTCAAGACGTAACAGAATGCTCTCACCTTCACTCTCATCCACAAACTGAATAGGGTGGGGGCTCATCATGGCACCGGGCATACCCAGTGGGGAGCAGTTCGCTTGCACGTCGTCTAGAATCGGGTCCCAAGAATCCTTAATAGCTTGACCGGCCTCTCTTAGCGGCGGTTCGTAGTTTCGGGTTCTTGATTCCACTGTCCATACATGGAATAGACTGGGCGGGCTATCTTCAGGTACTGCAGAGGAATCAGCATTTTGGTTGCCGTATATAGCGCCCTGAGCTGAAGTATAGGGCCCCAAAGCCGCTTTGCTTCCGTCTTCAAATTCAGCAAAGGTCGCTAACATTAACCCATCGCGACGCATGGACAATCGGCCGGTGATGGTAACTCGTTGGCCCTGGTGGAATAGGTCTCCGGTTACCCCGTCTCTATTCATACCATTAATATTGCCCAAAATTTGCAGGCGTAGTATTTGTTCGGCGCCATTAGCGTCGAGGGTTTTTAAGGTCATCGCTGGATGCGGGTTGCTCCAGATTATGCGGGTTAGCTCGCCATTAACTTCAATAATCTCTTCCGAAAATTCTGCGTGAGAATGATGTGCGGTCGCAGCTGCGGGCAATGTCAAAATTGCCGCAACTGCTGTCCAAATTAGTGTTCTTCGGAAAGTTAGCAAACTTCTAGATCTGGATCCGCAAAGGAATATGCTTCGATTACACCTGGACGCTGATTTACGCGCTCAAACCAATCGGCCAATCGAGGACGCTTAGTAACACTAAACTCATCGCCATAACCATTTGCTTCAAACCGCTCCACGAAGGGAAGCACCGCAATATCGGCTAGGGAAAATGTATCGCCGCAAAGCCATACACCGCGCTCTAGATCTTTTTCCATAAAATCTAGCTCATCGATAACACGCTCTACTGCAAAGTTAACTACATCATCTGGAATGCCGTCTGAGTTGCGTATCTCATCTGCCCGACGCTGTTTGTCCGGTTGGTTGCGCACCATTTCCATTAGCACCTCACGGCTATGCTGCTCGATGTATTCGGACCAGCGATGTGCATGCTTTTTATTGTGGGATATCAGGTGCATATTTTTGTGCAGGATATGCTCTGATTTATCAAGCCATACGCGCATATTGGCGCGTTCCCAGGTATCTTCAGGCTTCAACGAGGGGCCTTCAAAAGTATCGTCGATATATTCCATGATGGCGCTGGATTCGATAACAATGCGGCCGTTATGAACTAGCGCAGGAACCACGCCGTTTGGATGAATCTCTACGTACCATGGTGCCCAGTTTTCGAATTGGTGTAGGTCAATATGCACACTTTCCCAATCGGTAACGCCTTTTTCAGCAAGAGCAGATCGGGCTTTTCGAGAGCAGGTTGATCCCCACCAGTGATATAAAGTTAAAGACATTCTGAGTCTCCTAAAATTAGTGTTGTGCTTACGATTGCCAAGGGTCAGCTGGCAGCCGACCCGCGATTTCAATTGAATCCGGGGTGTAAAAGTAGTGACGGAAAATTGCGTTACCACCGGTATACATTGGATGAGGTTCAGTAACAAAGTAGGGGGATACAAAATCCCAAACAATGTCGCCTTCCATAGTGACCTCAAATATCTTGCCCTTAATGCCCTCGAGAATGGAGGTATTGCCGCTCGGTAGGCGGTAGGCATTACTTATAAACCAACTGAAAAAGGAAAATCTCGGTGAGCCGGCGTATTGCCAGACGGGAGTGTTGGTTGATGGATCAAGTTCGATAACGCGAGAGCCGCCTTCAGGGCCAACACCAAGAACATTGGCGCCATTGGCAAAGAACATAATGTTCCCATTTTCTAGTTGATACACACTGTGCTGCTGACCGTAAGCGTAGTCGCAGAGCGTCCATCTAAACTTCTTGGTTTTGTAGTCGATGATCGCCATTAGGTGGTTGTAGCGAAAATTAATTAGCACGTCGCCGTTATCTAATTGGGTGATGCAGTTCGCGTGACACCATTCGTGGCGCGGGCACATCGGGTTGATCGGGAAGTCATACATCTCTTCGCAATCTTCAGCCCGCCATTCCCAAATTATAGTGCCGTCCGCTTCGATTTCTCGAATAACATCGGCCCATATTCCGTCAGCGTGTTCAGTTCCTTCGTTGCCACCTACTACACGCTTTTCGTTTTCTTTGCGCATCAACTCCCAGCGCAAATACATGGTATTGCCATTTTTACAGCGTCGAAAATCGTGGTGCTGAAAATTGTCTTGGTACTCCCAGAGCAGGTTGCCGTCCCAATCCCATTCCTGCATTAGACCGCCTTTGGCAGGAAGTCCTTTTGGGCCATCGGGAGTGCGCACCGCTGACAGCATATTACCGCTTGGCAAGAGGTATCCGTAATTTCCCGGTTCGTATGGCAGGTTCCAGGAATGCACAACATCTCCCTGCATATTTATGATCAGAGTTTTTTTGAGCCCCAAAGGGGAAAACATGCGGTAACCAGGTGTCGCTCTGTCTTTATCTGCGCTTATTAGCCCAGTGTTTGCTTGAGTCATTCTAAAACCACCCTTTTACATTAGCTTGCAGCTACTTTCGAAAGAGGGTCTTGGCAGTTTCTGCCACACAGAAGACTCATCGCCAAAACCAATATTGCACAGGAAGTTAGATTTGAGGCTGGTGCCCTTGAACATCTCCTCGTCTAATGTGTCGTTGTCGAAGCCCGATATTGGGCCGACATCAAAGCCCAAGGCGCGAGCCGCAATCATAAAGTAAGCACCTTGCAGCGAACCGTTACGGAATGAATCTTCAGAGCAGCGACGTGGGTTATCGATAAACATTTGCCCTTTTTCCGGGTCGTGTGGGAAAAGTTCGGGCATGCGTTTGTAGAACTCAGTATCGAAAGCTAATACCGCGCACACCGGTGCTTCTAAGCATTTCTCAATATTATTTCCCTTTAGCGCTGGAACTAAACGTTGTTTGGATTCGTCAGTACGCATGAAAAAAATATGAGTGGGATGGCCGTTGTTGGAGGTTGGCCCGGCCGACATAATATGGAAAATCTGCTTCAAATAATCATCCGCTACAGGCTTGTCTTGCCATCCATAGTGCGAACGGGCACCTGTCAAAATAAGATCTATTCCGTCTTCAGTTAATTTGGTGATGCGGCTACGTACTTCGCGGATTTCCTGCTGCGCTTCGGCGCGTGGATCAGTCATCAAAATGCTCCAGCAATATAATTAGTTTTATTCGGTGTGGACATGTTCAAAACAGCAGCCAATCTGGAAATTGACGTGGAAACCATGATTGAGTCCATTGCTCCACTATAGAAGGGTGGAAAATAAGGCTCATTATCTGGCCATAGAAAAATACCAATATTGCCCATGCGCTAAGTGCGTAAACGATTGCTATGCGCTTGCTGTATCCGCCCCAACGAATAAGATAGATGCCAATAAAGATTGGCATGGCTAGTTTCTGCCCGATGATCAGACAAAGAACAATCATTGCAGCCAGATAGGCAAAAAATGGTACAGCCTCGGCTAGCCAGGCGTCTTTCCGCGCTGTGTTCAGGGTTTCTCCCCAACTGCCGGTATTAGCTTTTAATTTGAGTAGATGTCTTGTGTCTTGAAATACTATCCAGGCACCAAGTATTGCGGCAGGCACACATATAAGCATCGGAAACTGCTTAACAATGGGAGGCCAGGGCATTGCGGTATAGCCGGCCCATATGAAGGCAATCAATAGCAGCACCGACAGAGGCAAAGATATAGCCGGATTTTTCTCCGAGCCTTCGCCTGCATCTTTGGCGCCGGATTTCTTTTTCTTGGCAATGCTGCGCGCAGCCAATACAACACTGATTATAATAATCACGATCAGTACCAATACAATAGGTCGGCCCAACCAGCCCATTCCACCGTAAATATTCGAGCTAATTTGGAAAGTACGTTCGAGAATTGGGCCCAAAACCAGGGCAAGAATAACGGGAGGCCTTGGCCAGCCACCGCGCTTCATAAAAAAGCCGAGAAGACCAAACACAACGCAAGTAATCCATGACCCCAAATCTGCATTGCCGAGCCATGCACCCATAAATACAAATAAGAGTACGCCAGGAACTACTAGGTGACCGGGCATTAAGGCAACCTTGGCTACCCAATTTACCGTTTTCAGTAAGATCAGGGTTGCCAGAATGCTTGCCATAGCAATCATCCAAACAAAACTAAAGGTAATAGGCAGCTCGTCGGTGAGCATGCTTGGGCCTGGTCGTAAACCATGCATAATTAATGCGCCCATCAAGATTGCCGTGCCTACGCTTCCTGGTATACCCAGAGTTAGGGTTGGAATAAGTGCTCCACCGCGCAATGCATTGTTGGCCGCCTCAGGAGCAAGCAGTCCGCGCACGTCACCCTGACCAAATTGTGAATCATCTTTCACGCTTTGCTTGGCGTGTGCATAGGTAACCCAGCCGACAATTGAAGCGCCTAAGCCTGGCAGCATGCCGATATAAGTGCCGATCACGCTGCAGCGAATTACCAGCCATATATTAGTAAATGCGTCTCGTACTCCCGTCATCAGGCCGTCGGTTGTATCTTCGTCTTTGCCAGAACGGGCAATAGATATATTCTTAATGGCGAGCTCCATAACTTCGGGTAGCGCAAACAGGCCGAGTAAAACCGGGATAAGTGGCAAGCTATCCATCATATAAAGCGTATCGAAGGTATAGCGCGGTACGCCTGCAGATTCGGGCAAGCCAATCATGGCTAATAGCAATCCAAATGCGGCGGCTACTATGCCTTTGGCGACTGACTGTCCAGCCAGTGAACCCACCATCGCCAGACCAAGCATGCCGAGCATAAATTGTTCAGGAGATTCGAAGGCCAAGATAACCGGAAGTATCAACGGTAGCGAAATTCCGAGTGCAAGTGCGCCGAAAAATCCGCCGATTGCTGAGGCGGTAAAGGATGCACCTAAAGCGCGCGCGGCTTCACCACGTTTTGCCATAGGGTAGCCATCTAGAACAGTGGCCTGAGAGGCAGCTGTCGCTGGCACACCGAGCAATACGGAAGTTATTGCACCGCTGGTGGAAGTAGATGCCCATGAAGCTAGAAGAAGTGCAAAGGCAGCTATGGGCTCCATTGCGAAGGTAAACGGCAATAACAATACCAAACCAATAGCTCCGCCCATTCCTGGCACTGCGCCGAGCAAGATACCGATGATGCAACCGAGGGCAAAATAGCCCATTACCTGCCATTGAAAAATGAGAGCTATGCTCTCAAGAAAGGCTTCAAACACCATCCTCTTTTACTCCCACGGGATTCCGTGATAAAAATTAGTCTATAAATTCAGCGAGTTACTTTTTAGTAGCCGCTATTCTTCGCGATAATTGCTTTGATGTATTCAAGTACTTCCGGGGATACGTTTGAGGTAGCGCCTAATATTTCTGTTTGGCGTGTGTAAGGGACAAACCCTGGTACATAGCTAAGTTGCTGCTCTGCTTCTTCGGCAAATGATGCAGCTGCCATCGCTTGCTCTAGGCCGGCTCGGAAATTTTCGGTCGCAGCAGCGTCCATATCTGGAGGCCCGAGGAAAACATGCTGCATTGTTTGGTCGAGTTCTATCATGGTCTGAATGGCGTCCCACTCAACCCCTGAGGGCGCTACACCCTTTAAACTTTCATAGAGATCCGGCACCGAAAGTACACCCGGGACTAGAGGGTTTTGTATTAGTTCGCCGTCGTTGTTAAGCATAGGCAAGCTGAAAAAGGCTATCGCATCGCCTTCGTCTACCATAACGGGAACCACTTGGGTTAGATAAGCGTGGGCTGCATCTGTACCCGTATTTACCTCACCACTAATCACTGCAGCTCGAATATTGCCGCTGCTCGGATAGCCAGCAATGTAGCGATAAGGTGCGTCAAGCAAATCAAGAGCCATGGTGCTAATAATCATGCGACCGTGCTCTGGAGGCATGCCGCCAAAAAGTAAGGGCTCTTCCGTTACAAGCTCTTCTGATCTGGAGGCTCCACCCTCAACAGCATCAGTCCGCGCGTAGATTACTAGTCCACTAATTTGCACGCCACCAAGTGGAGTAAAGTCGGTGTATTTAAAGGTATAACCAGGGAACTGGAGCAGCTCACCCAAGGATGAGCGTGGGCCGTAATAGATGGTAGTCCCGTCATTAGGTGCTTTTAATAGCACTTGTAGTTGTGCACTAAGGCCGGAAGCGCCAGGCAAATTATTAACAATTACTGTTGGATTGCCTTCAAGATTTTCCTCCAGATGCTTGGCTAAAAGCCGGCCTACCTGTGTGCCACCCGCTGACGCATCTAAGCCAATTATCAGGGATATGGTTTCACCAGCGTATGTATGAGGTTCATCTGCGGCGGAACCGGAATTGCTAGTGTCACAAGCGGCTAGAATTACCGCAGTGACTAGGGCCAAAAAAATACGAAAAAATCGCTCCGGAGTGCGCTGATTAGGCATGTAGTATGTCTCTATATAGGGCGTGATGAGTTTATACCATTGGCAGTTCTATATTCCAACAAGTAAAACAAATGTTTTACTTGATAAACCAAACTTTGTAAGGTGTAAAACCTGATTCAAAGGAAAATCCATGAAAACGAACCGATCTGTAGAGCGCGCAATATCCGTTCTAACGTTTGTATGCCAAAGCGATAGGCCCTTGGGGCTGACGGAAATTAGCCAAGGTACAGGGCTGGACAAAGCAACTACTTTGCGTTTCCTTCATACCCTTGCAAACGCAGATATGGTTAAACATAAAACCGACACAAAACGCTATGTGCAGGGAGCCGGAATTTACAATTTTTGGCCAAGCGAGATTCGCAAAATATGCCGGCCACATCTCAAGGTTTTATTAGATCGCACACAAGAGACCATATGTCTTATTGTTCCCAGAGGTACTCGGCGAACTTGTATAGATGTTATAGAGCCAGACCGAGAGCTGAGAATTGTTGCGCCTGTTGGCAGGGAGCTGCCAATTTACGCTGGCGCCTCGGGTCGGATATTTATGGCGCAAAAAACTGACTCCCAAATCGAAAAAATTCTGCAAGATTCCAATTTGGCACCCCTAACAGTGAAAAGCGTTGCAGATAGGGAGCTGTATAGGCAGCAATTGGAAGAGGTAAGATTAAGTGGCTTTGCGCACAATGTTGGCGAAGTCGCTTTAGATACCTCAGCCATTGCTGCGCCGGTATTTGATGGCTTGGGTAATACTGCTGCGGCAGTTGTGCTACGTGGCCCAGGGACTCGAATTACTCAATCTGTTGTGGGGCTCACATCGTTGCTAGTGAAAGCAACAGCCGCGGCCATCAGTAGTGAGTTGGCAAATATTCACCAGTAGCCAGTTTAATAACCTTAGCGCTAAGTTTCACAAGCGCTGCGATCTAAAGTTGTGCGTCGCAATTTACAATTCTTGATAAAAATACCCGCCCCAAAAGAGCGGCTGAACATAGCTAATGCGCTAAACTAGTTGCCATACGGAGGGTTACAATTTTGAGTAAGTTCAGAGAGTTTTTTCTAGCGCTGGTGTGTTCTTCGGGGATAACTTCCGCTGGTATTGCACAGCAGCCCGTAGAAATGAATCACGACATGCATAATTTGTCGATGCCGACTTTTAGCGCTGGTATTGCGGAAATGAGCCTGGAATTTGAGTTGGTCGGTGCCGAAGATCAGCTAGTTTCGCAAGACGACTTTGCCGGTAAAAATATGATGTTGGCTTTTGGCTTTACGCACTGCATTCATATCTGCCCATTAATAGCAGCGAATATGGCAAATACTTTAAAAATCGCCGATTCCAATGCAGTAGGGGTATTTGTTAGTGTTGATACCGAGCGCGATACGCCGGAAATAACCAACAACTATTCGACCCGGTTTCATCCAAAAATCACCGGGCTTAGTGGGAGCCACGATCAAGTCTCCCAGGCAGCTAAAAGCTTTAATACCACTTTCGTAGTTACCAAAACACCGGATAGTTATACCGTACAGCACTCTCCAGGCATTTTTTTGATATCTCCCGAGGGTGAACTAATCGATGTATTTGCGATCAATACTGCCCCGCAAGAAATTGCAGCAGCGATGAAATAGCGGTAATCCAATAGATATAAATGGCTACCATTTCAACTAGGTTAAATTACCCCCGAATTGGTTTGGTTGTTCTGGTGAGTATAATTATCTCTTCCGCTTGGCTGGTGTTCCCCTATTTTATTCAGGGCAGAGATATTCTTAGTGGTGTTGGCGACAATGCTCGCATGACTAAGGCTGGCAGCGTTTCCAGACACTTAACGCGAAACCTGGTAAACCACCCCGAGCTTGAACTAACCGCAACCTTCGCTACAGATGAGTTTTTTCAATACGTAGATCAGGCCAGCACCATCGGCGATATCCGGCCGGATCGAAACTTCATATTTTTTGTTAACGAAAGCATTCATGAGGGCGAGCTCGCTTACGATTTACCAGAAGTTACTCTGCACCTTGGCGACCTTGAGTTCACCCCAGAAGTTTCTTTAGGCCCGCGCAACGCAGAACATCATAGAATTACTATGTACAGTATTCCAAAGCGCGCCCCGGACGGGCAAGCTATCAATTTGAACGACTATGAATCGGTAAAACTCTTTGTTTCCAATTTCTATTTTGGCAGCACACAGAAGCTGACCTTTGTTGGCGAATGGCGCGCGCCCTATGGATTGCCGGAAGCTCTGACAACTCGTGCTGATATAACGCCTATCGCCGTTTTAGCCCTAGGTGCAGGTTTGCTCTCAGCGGTACTTACGCCCTGTCTATTGCAGCTTGTTGTTATCTTCGGATCTATCGTCAGCTCATTTTCTACTGTGCCTAGCGGGACCTCCAGCACTGAGGTTAACTCGGGTCAGGTGACGCCGCATATACGGCGAAAAATTATGCAAATCGCATTCGCTTTTGTGGCGGGGTTTGTCATTCTCTACACCCTAGCCGGTGCGCTGATTGGTAGCGTAGGCCATTCGGCACAACTTATTTTTGCCGAAAATAGCCGAATGGTGGCAATTGTTTCCGGCGTGCTCGTAATTTCTATGGGCATTTGGGTGGGCGTGCGTGGTACGCGCAATATGGTTTGTAAGATTCCCGATGCGCGGGCAATGAAGATTAGCAACAGGCGAGATATTGCGGGTTCTCTACTAATTTCCATGGGCTACGCCCTGGGCTGTACGGCCTGTTTTGGTGGAGCCATAGTGGCAACCCTAATAATCTATGTCGGCGCCATTGGCAGCGCGGTGATCGGCGCTGGAATTATGTTTACCTTTGCAATTGGCGTTGCCATTCCATTCCTGCTTTCTGCCTGGTATTTGTCCCGCATGGACAGTATTTTGGAGTTATTGGCGCGTAAAGCTCGGGCTATTAGCTTTTTAAGCATGATCTTGATTATTATCTTTGGGCTGATATTGATTACCGATAATTTTCATGCGGTGAGCGATATGATTTACCCCTATTTAGGATTGAACTAGATGCCTCTATTTTCACGACTAATTGTTTTACTAACTTTCGTTGCGGGCAATGCGCTGGCGGCGGATATAAGCAATCCACGCTCGCTTATCTTTGTCGGCGATCGTACTGAAAATGTGATTGATGTTATTTCGGTCGATAGCAATGAAGTAGTGTACAGAATTGAGACCAGCATTCATCCGGATCACATAGTGGTAACGCCTTTTGCGCCCATTCTTATATATACAAATATCGACGCAAAAAAACTGGTGTTCTACGATCTAGAAAATCAGCGTGAGCGCAACACCTATGATCTGAGCGTTGTGCCTCGGCATGTAGTGCTGGATACCACCGGAGCCCGGATTGGTATAAGCGATGATATGGATGGTGGTTTTGTATTGGTTAATATCTACAGTTATGAGTTAGAATTTTCGTTGCCAGACTTCCCGGCATCCGCTGATGTTTTATTCGACCCCAATGATGTGGATATCTACTACAGCAATCAAGAAACCGGCTCTATTGGTGTACTTAATATGCTCACCAAAGAAACTTACGAGACCGAAGTAAACTACGAGCCTGGGCAAGTGCTTACACCTCCAAGCCGAAGCCTGGATGGTCGATATATCTATGTCGGCAATGAGTCCACCGGTGAGGTTTATGGAATGAATGCCTATTCCGGCGCAATTTTCAAAACATTCAATATTGGCGGCACTGTCGCGCGGCCCTATACAACGCCAGAGGGCGTATTTCTCTACATGATGGACAAAGAGAATGGTCGTCTAGTAACTATTGCTCAACAAGGCTTTACAGAATACTCAGATACAAGCTTTGGTCAGGGTATAGATCTGGTTACCGTAGGCCGGTTTGATCGCCTAAATCTTTTTACCAGCTCAGAGCATCCGCAGTGGTATATCTACGACAATATTAAAAAGACCGTAGTTGAAACCGGCGAGTTCTCCGGTATCCCTATTAGCGCACTGGGCTCAGCAGATGGAAAGCTTGCCTATGTAGCACTTGGCGATAGCGCGGAACTCGCGATTGTAGACTTGGAAAAAGGCAGTCTTGAATATGTGCCGGCAACCAATAACGGAAGCGGTTCTTTTGCCCTTGGACTGAGCAATAACGTTTGCCACTAGGGCATGCTTGAAGTGTTCAGGAAAGCCTAAGAGTAAAGTGGTAGCTATGGGTGGACTTGAACCACCGACCTCAGCATTATGAATGCTGCGCTCTAACCAGCTGAGCTACATAGCCACGGAAACCAACGTCCCACACATTCTAAAATTGCTCTAGAAGCGGGGGCGCGAATTTTCCGAGTACGGCCCAATATTGTCAAGAGAAATTCCGGCGATTAACTATTTCATTTGCATGCGTATAATCTGCCTTCAGAAACGGAGTTGAAATGACAGATCAAATCCCAACCGGGAAATTCCCTTCCGCGAGAATGCGGCGTAATAGGCGCCAAAATTGGTCGCGAGAGCTCTCTGCAGAAGCACGCTTGAGCTCAGCTGATTTAATTTGGCCGATATTTGTGCACGACGAATCCTATGACTTGGATATTGAATCCATGACGGGTTTGCAGCGCGTTAGCATTAGCACCTTGTTGAAAATGTCAGAGCAGGCGGTTGATCTCGATATTCCGGCAATTGCGCTATTTCCCAGCGTAGATGATTCATTAAAAGACGAAAATGGCACTCAAGCCGCAAATCCTGGAAACCTGGTATGCCGTGCTGTCCAGGCTGTTAAAAAAGAATTTCCGGATCTGGGCATAATTTGTGATGTTGCTTTAGATCCTTACACAAGACACGGCCAAGACGGTATTTTGGTAGATGGCTACGTTACCAATGACGCCACCATTGAAATGTTAATCAAGCAATCTATCGTTCAGGCACAGGCCGGCTGCGATGTAGTTGCGCCCTCGGACATGATGGATGGAAGAGTAGGGGCTATACGCGCAGCATTGGACTCTGAGAGCTTGATTGATACACAAATAATGTCCTACGCCGCCAAATACAATTCGGCCTTTTACGGGCCATTTAGAGACGCTGTGGGATCAGCTCCGTCGACTACATCTCGGTCCGGTGGCAAAGGGACTTATCAGATGGACCCGGCGAACTCCGATGAGGCTATTCGTGAAGTTGCCATGGATATTGAGGAGGGAGCAGATTCCGTAATTATTAAACCCGGATTGCCGTATCTGGATATATTGCAGCGCGTAAAAGAAACCTTTGGCGTGCCGACTTATGTTTACCAAGTCTCTGGCGAATACGCCATGCTGAATGCAGCCGCAGAAAAAGGCTGGCTGGATCTTGATCGCGTGATGATGGAAAGTTTGCTTGGTATGAAGAGAGCAGGTGCCGACGGCATCTGGACATACTTCGCTCCTGTTGTTGCCAAAAGGCTAAAAGGTTAGGGCGGTAGTTGGTAGTTCGAGGTTGTAACTTGGGCGCTAAAGGTTGCTTTATTGCTCGCGACTCAGATACCAAATTCACTCCTGCCCAAGCTCTGAAATTATTAGATAGCAGAGCTGCGTGTGATTCCTTCAACGCCGGCTATGTAACAGCGAAGGTCTCCGGAAGCAGTTCTAGAGAGGGGGAAAATGCTGCACACAAATTGGTGTCAGCGGTAATTCAACACCGGGGAGCCATTATTCCGGCTTTGGCAATGCCTTAGTATTGGAATTCGCGAGATGCTTTCTTAGTTCTGGAATTACCAGTTAAACGTTAAACCTAAAGTGCACCACATCGCCGTCAGCGACGATATATTCCTTACCTTCTAAGCGCCATTTTCCGGCGTCTTTTGCGCCAGCTTCACCCTTACCGGCTATGTAATCATCGTATCCAACTACTTCAGCGCGAATAAAGCCTTTTTCAAAGTCCGTATGGATCTTGCCAGCGGCTTGAGGTGCCGTTGAGCCAATTGGTATAGTCCAGGCGCGAACTTCTTTAACTCCGGCGGTAAAGTATGTGTGCAGGGCTAACATATCGTAGCCTGCGCGAATCACGCGATTTAAGCCTGGTTCTTCCATGCCCAAATCGGCTAGAAACTCCATCTTATCTTCGTCGTCTAATTCGGCAATTTCTGATTCCAGCTTATTGCAGATAGCAACAATCCCCGCGGATTCTTTTTTGGCAATTTCCCGGACTGTATCGAGTAATGGGTTGTTCTCGAACCCATCTTCAGCAACGTTGGCGATATAGAGCATTGGTTTTATAGTTAGCAAGTTCAATGGTTTAAGCACTAACAGGGTATCTTCATCCATCTGCAGTCCTCGCAGCGGTAAGCCTTTATCTAGTTGTTCAACTACGGGGTCAATAACCTTCATAAAGGCGATAGCGTTTTTATCTTGGCCCTTGAGCGCACGTTCTGCGCGATATTTTGCCTTTTCGACACGATCTAAATCCGCCAATGCCAATTCAGTATTAATAGTTTCAATATCGCTGGCAGGATTAATTTCACCTTCTACATGCACCACGTTTTCGTCGACAAAGCAGCGGACAACGTGAGCTATAGCGTCTGTTTCACCAATATTGGCCAAGAACTTATTACCCAAACCTTCACCTTTGGAAGCGCCAGCAACCAAGCCGGCGATATCGACAAATTCCATGCTGGTGGCAATAGTTTTTTGCGGATTAACAATTTCAGCAAGTGCATCCATACGGGGATCGGGCACGGGAACAATTCCAGTGTTGGGCTCGATGGTGCAGAAAGGAAAGTTTTCAGCATCGATTCCGGCTTTGGTTAGTGCGTTGAATAGTGTCGATTTGCCGACATTAGGCAGGCCAACAATGCCACAATTGAAACCCATTTCTATAGCTCTTTAGTATGTAGTTGATACATAGCCTTTTCCCAATTGCCTCCTAGGGCATGGGGTAGGTTATGCAGTGCTCGGTCTATGCTGGTCATGGTCTTTTCCCGTTCATCGGGACTAGCTTTGGACAGGACGTAGTTACTTACTAAGCTGGAATGACCAGGGTGGCCAATACCAATGCGCAATCGATAGAAATCTCGTTGATTACCAAGACTGGCGATCATATCTTTGAGACCATTATGACCACCGGCGCCGCCGTCGAATTTAAAGCGGGATACGCCCGGATCAAGGTCGAGTTCATCGTAGGCGACCAGAATATTGTTTGGATCAATCTTATAGAATGCCGCCAACGCGCAAACGCTTTGGCCGCTTCGGTTCATAAAGATTTCGGGAATTAATATACGGAGTTTTTTGCCGCCATATTGCGCTTCTCCGACACGACCAAAAAAACGCGATTCACTGGCCAACTCAATGCTGCTCTGTTGACAGAATAGGGAGACTAAATCTTGCCCGGCATTGTGCCGAGTACCCGCATAGCGGGCACCCGGATTGCCAAGTCCGACGAGGAGTTCAATGGAATGGTTCACTGCTCTTTACCTAGAATCAGGTTGCAGTAACTTAGTCCTCTGAACTGTCTTCAGAATCGCCTTCTGGTTCTTCGCCTTTAGCGTCTTCATCTTCTTCGCCTTTAGCATCAACATCAGCGTTCAGATCTTCTTCAACAACCACTTTCGGTACGTGGACAGATGCAATTGCCTGATCCTGTTCTTCGCCGTGAGACAGCGCAATGCTTTCAACGCCTTCTGGCAGTTTAATATCGCTGATGTGTAAAGTGACATCTAGTTCAACTTGTGCCATATCCACTTCCAAGTACTCAGGAAGGTTGGCTGGTAGACAGCTAATTTCCAATTCGGTCATAGTGTGCGAAATTAGACCACCTTGCTGCTTCACGCCAACGCACTCTTCTTCGTTTATAAAGTGCAAAGGAACGCGGGTAGTAAGCTTGACGTTTTTCGATACGCGTTGAAAATCAACGTGCATGATTACCGACTTAGCTGGATGACGTTGTACATCTTTCAGAATAACATCTTGGCTTTTACCCTCTACATTCAAAGTAATAATGCGTGAGTAAAAGGCTTCGTTTGCCAGCGAGTGCGCGATATCTTTATGTAACATTGAAATCGATTCGGGCTCTTTTTTACCGCCATAAATAATGGCAGGCACTTTTCCAGCTAGACGACGAAGGCGGCGGCTCGAACCTTTCCCTTTGTCTTCCCGGCTGTTTGCGGTCAGTTCAAAATCAGTCATGATATTTTCTCCAGACTGTTATCCCATCCAGCTTTGCGACCAGTCTCGACGGGGGTTTAGTTAGGCTCGAAACGAGCCACTTTTATTGGCGTTAAGCCAAATCGGTATGCCAGCCCCTATGCAGGGAACATGGCTGAAATAGATTCTTCGTTGCTGACACGGCGCATAGCCTCAGCCAACATTTTTGATAAGCTCAGTTGTCGGATGCGTCTACAGGCTTGAGCCTCTTCTGAAAGAGGTATGCTGTTGGTTACCACCAATTCGTCCATTACAGATTTGTTGATATTTTCGATAGCCTTGCCGGATAAAACCGGATGAGTACAGTAAGCGATTACCTTTATTGCGCCTGCGTCTTTGAGTGCAGTTGCAGCAGAACATAGCGTTCCGGCGGTATCGATAATATCGTCCACCAAAATACAGGTACGACCTTTAACTTCACCAATGATATTCATTACTTCAGCTACATTTGCCTTGGGACGTCGTTTATCAATGATTGCGAGATCTGTTCCCAGAAGTTTTGCAAAGGCCCTGGCACGAACTACGCCGCCGATATCGGGTGATACCACCAGTAAGTTTTCATAGGTTTGTTTCTGCATATCATCGAGCAGAATAGGTGTGCCGTAGATATTGTCGACGGGAACATCAAAAAAACCTTGAATCTGCTCAGCGTGCAAATCGATGGTTAGTACGCGGTCAACTCTCACGGTAACAATCATGTCAGCGATAACTTTTGCAGTAATGGGAACTCGTGCAGATCGAACGCGTCGATCTTGACGCGCATAACCAAAGTAAGGAATTACTGCGGTGATACGTGCAGCCGATGCGCGACGCAAGGCGTCTGCGAGTACCAGCATTTCCATCAGATTGTCGTTAGTTGGTGCGCAAGTAGACTGAACAATAAATACGTCTCGTCCACGCACATTCTCTTGTAGTTCAACGGCTATTTCACCGTCAGAGAATTTTTTAACCTGTGCTCGACCTACAGGTACACTGAGATATTTGCAGGTTTCTTCAACCAAAGCCGGGTTTGAGTTCCCGGTAAATACCATTAGATCCGCCACATTAGGCTCCGCGTTCGGATGCTTTTGTAAAGAGGCATCCATTTGTTAGTAAATTGGCTGGGGTGGGAGGGATCGAACCTCCGCATGACGGGATCAAAACCCGTTGCCTTACCGCTTGGCTACACCCCAATAATCAGTCAATTTTTAAGCAGTTTAGCTGCTTATGGGTTGGCGATTCATTTACGCCCTTGGCTACAAACCCGTTCCAGTCAGAGGGGATTTGATCAAAAATATTTAGTGCATCTGCTTCGGTGGAAAGTTCAACGAAAAGGCAGGCTCCGGTTCCGGTTAGCCTTGCTTCACCTAATCGATCTAGCCAAATACGCGCTTTGGCCACCTCAGGATGCAGTTTTTCGACCACAATCTGACAGTCGTTGCGGATACACTCCGCCGCGAGGGCCGGTATTTTGATGGGAGCGCTGTCCCTTGTCAATTGGGGATTTAAGAAGATTTCTGCGGTAGAAATATTGACCTTGGGATCAAGCACCAAATACCAAGCTTTAGGTATCTTTGTAGAGGTTAATTTTTCGCCCAAACCCTCGGCAAAAGCACTTTTCCCGGCGATGAAAATCGGCACATCCGCACCCAGTTGAATTCCGAGTTCAGTGAGCTCCTTTTTATTCAAGTTTCCCTGCCAAAGTGTATTTAGTGCCAGTAGAGTGGTGGCCGCGTTGCTGCTTCCGCCGCCGAGGCCTCCGCCCATGGGCAGTCTTTTGGTTATTTCTATTTCAACACCAGCAGTATCTAGTCCCCTAGAAGCCAGCTTTTGACGAAGTAGTTTTGCTGCATGAATAATTAAATTTTGGTTTGGCTCTACATCTTTGAACTCAGTTAAAAGCCGAATATCTCCATGACTAGCCGGCTTGAAACTCATACTGTCGCCATAGTCCAATATCTGGAAAAGGGTTTGCAGATCGTGGTAGCCGTCTGCGCGGCGGCGATTTATTAGCAGAAATAAATTGATCTTGGCTGGAGATAGCAATTCAATTTGCAAGATCTAGGCTCCAATCGGAAACCGATATTTGTAGAGATACGCTCTCGTTGTGCAGAACAATACGGGTAGGCATTAGGTGCGAATCTAGAGGCTCAAAATCACCATAGGAAATATCCCAATCATTAGTGGCGCTTGAGCTTTTATACCCCACTAACCATTTGCTTAGTCGGCGGATCGGCATATGTATTCCGGTTAACTCATAGAAGAGTATGTCAGGCTGGCCAGAAAGGTAAGATTGACCCCCAGTCTCAATTTTTACTTGCGCATCATTGCCGCTAATTTTTACTGCACCCATTCCAAAGGGGCCAAATATGCGGACTAGATAATTTGATCCATTTTGCTGCCAATCGAACTGCCCGGTTTTTCGTTCGCTACCGTTTTGATAGGCAAAACGCCCTTTGGCTTGCCACCGTTCAGGTGGTTCGGTGCTCATAGGAGTTTCGGCAGAGTCGTTAATTGATGTCATAGAGCAGGCGGTCAATATCAGACCAGTAATAGCAACAAGAAAAGATGACCTGAACTTCTTCATTTAGGCTATGCCCTAAAAATTATTTAGGTCATCAAGTATGCGACGGCGTATTTCATTGAGAAGATCATTTCCCGGAAACTGCAACATAGCAATACCAATTAAATCTAGCGCCTCGTCCACTCGGTCTAGTCGCCACAAAACTTCTGCATGATGAGAAATAACCTCTGGGTCGAACAGAGTGCCTTGTGCATCCGAAAGGTATGGCAGGGAGTCTTTAAATTGTCCTAGCTTGAATAATACCCAACCCATGCTGTCCTGAATTGCCGGGCTCTCTGGGTCGAGGCTTAGGGCCTTTTCAATTAATTCATAGGCTTCAGCGTGACGATCTGTACGATTAGTAAGTAAATATCCCAACGCATTTAGCGCATTTGCGTTGTTTTCGTCTAGAGCAATTACAGCACGTAAATCTTTTTCCGATACGTCAAGGCGATTTATTCTTTCTGCAGCCAAGGATCGTGAATAGCGCAAATCAATATTGTCTGGAAATTGATCTAAAGCTTTGTTTAAAAACTTAAAGAGCGCTGTATCATCAATTAGGGAATTTAAATATCGGGACTGCATTACAAGCAGCTGCTCACTCGCGTCCAAATTATTGGATCTTTGATCCGCAAAAAAAGTCTCTAACTCATCCGTACGACCCGCACCGCCGAGTAAATTAACTATTTGATCCTGTGCATATTGGTAGTACGGACCTAGCGGCACCAATGAATACCAATTAAAAGCGGAATCAATATCCTCATCCAGATGTTGGATACGGCCTAGCTGCAGGTGGGCTAAATCCTGGTGATCTGGTAATTCCGCGGCTTGTAGGTATAGCATTTCGGCCGCAACCAACTGACGTGTATTAAGTTTAAGCTCAGCAATTGGCATCAATATTTCTACAGAATCAGGATGTAGCTCAAATAATCTACTTAAACTGGCGTCTGCTGCGCTGGTGTCCATCTCCATAAAGAGTGTCAGCAGCGAGGCTCGGTCTTGAACGCGGTTCCAGTTACCCAAAAGCCAGCTTTCTAAGCTAGTAGCAGCTTCTTGATCAAGTTCAAGTTTAATAAGCGCCTCTATTCGAACCAGAACAGCACTGATATTGGTCGGATCAAGTATCAAGGCGTGTCGAGCCAACTCGGCCGCCTGAGGTTCACGTTCAAGCTGATTCAGCAGAATGGCCTGTGCGGTATAGAGTTCCGAGTGGGCTTCTTTATCAACACCAAAACTTTCAATTTCTTGGCCAAGCCAGAGTATTTGAGGAATATTTCCGCTTGCAGCGGTCTCCGTAGCTACCAAACGCAGTAGTCTTGGATTATTGGAATCTTTTGCTATCAGCCAAGCGGCTTCGGATTCACCATTACGGGCAAGCATTTGTGTGGCAACCGTACGGGCTTCTATATTGTCTGGTTCTGTCTCATGCCAAATTACTGCGGCTTGCATAGCTCGGTCCAAATCACCCATCTCAATCGCGATCTGAACCGTTCGGGCAAGCAATTGTGGGTCTTGGGTTTCGCGCGCCGCTCTTAGGTAGAGTTCGACAACTTTCGCGGTGTCACCTCTATACCCCGAAAACTCGGCCTCCAAAAGTATCTCTAAGGTGACTGGGCTCATGGGGCGTTCAGGCAAAGCTGCGATAATTCCTGAGTATTCAGCTTCTAAGGTGTTTTGATTTTGAACCTCGTCAGCATTCGAGGATTGTGACGGTGCGGATCCACAAGCGCTAAGTATTAGGCAGCATATGGTTACAAGAACATAGAGATAATATTTAGACTGAAATATGTATTGCATTGGGTTCCGGTTTGGGCGGCGCTCTCATTTAGTTACGGGGAGTTCTGACTGGATATTTTAGTAGAAATTCCCTGCTGCTGTCTGACTATTAGGCAATAGGCTCTAGAATAGCCAATTTCTTTACAAGAAAATTATATTTTTTGCTGATTCTCACTCAATTTGGGGCTTTGCGGACACACCGCTTGTAAGCTGGTGGTCAGAAACCGACAATAGCGCTTTCCTTTAGCAAGTCACTCATGTTCAGTCTTCTTGGAATAAACCACAACACCGCACCTATTGAAGTGCGAGAAAAGGTAGCTTTTGCGCCAGAGGAGATAGCTTCTGCGCTTACCGCTGCCAGTTTCGAGTTGGGTGCTGAAGGGGTGGCGATTCTCTCTACCTGTAACCGTACAGAAATATATTTAGACGGAAGCGCAATTGCCTTACCCGAAGTTTTAAACTGGTTGGGGGACTGGCATAAATTATCCCTAGATCAGCTTTCGGATTGCACCTATCAACAAGAAGATGAGGATGCAGCACTGCATTTAATGAGAGTTGCTTCAGGTCTCGACTCAATGGTCCTTGGCGAACCTCAGATATTGGGGCAGCTCAAATCTGCCTATGCTGCGGCGGAGCAAGCGGGAACCTTGAATTCGGGACTGCACCAGGCATTCCAACACAGTTTTTCTAGCGCCAAGCGTGTTAGATCAGAGACTGCCATTGGACAAAATCCGGTTTCCGTTGCCTATGCGGCTGTATCTTTGGCAAGGCAGATATTTGCCGATCTCAAGAATAAGACTGCCTTACTTATTGGTGCGGGCGAGACCATTGGTTTAGTTGGCAGGCACCTTAAGGAGCAGGGTGTTGAACGAATTATTATCGCTAATCGCACATTAGCTCGCGCGGAGGAGCTTGCGAAATCCCTGGGTGCTGAGATCATTTTGCTTTCGGGAATTCCTTCCGTGCTGCACGAGGTAGATATTCTGTTCTCTTCCACTGCAAGCCAACTACCGCTGTTAGGAAAGGGTGCTGTGGAGTCTGCTCTTCGACGACGAAAACGCCGAATGATGTTTATGGTGGATTTAGCCGTACCTCGAGATATCGAGGTTGAAGTGGGCACTTTGGAGGATATTTATCTCTATTCAGTGGACGATCTTCACGAAGTAATTAAGGAGAATAGACGATCAAGAAAGCAGGCAGCTCTGGAGGCCGAAACGCTTATCCAAGAATGCCTGCAGCGCTGGAAGCAGGAGCGTTCAGCATCTGGGCATTCCGATTTAATTCGCCTTTACAGGGGATCTGCAGAGGTAGTTCGAGCCAACGAACTACAAAAAGCTTTAGCTATGCTAGAGGCTGGACAATCAGCTGAAGAGGTAGTGCAACGCTTTTCTAGTAATCTGACTAATAAAATGCTTCATCACTCGACGGCCCAGTTAAAATGGGTGATTCAGTCGGGTGACCTCGAGCTGATAAAGCTTGCTAGAAAAATATTGGGCTTGGATAAAATGGATACTCAGAATACGTCTGGCGAAGAAAAATATTCCGACCTGAATACTCAAAATTTACCCAAAGACGATTTATTAGAAAATCCATTAGACAAGCAATTCGTCGACAAAGACGAGTCCTCTCTCTAGTATCTCGCCCATGAAAGAATCCATTCGGCACAAGCTGGTTTTGTTGGTTGATCGTTACGAAGAGATCGGCGCACTGCTGAGCGATGCAGAAGTGATTACTAATCAGGATCGATTCCGGGATTTATCTCGGGAATATTCTGAGATTGAAGAAGTGGTGAAGTGTTTTGATCAATATCAAAGCCATGAGCGCGATGCCAATGAAGCGCGCGAGATGCTGCAGGATTCAGATGCTTGCATGCGAGAGATGGCTAAAGAGGAGTTAGATTCAGCTGCATCTGAAATCGATTCCCTTGAGCTGGATCTGCAAAAATTACTACTGCCTAAAGATCCCGAAGATCGCGCCAATGTGTTTTTGGAAATCCGCGCGGGAACCGGCGGTGATGAAGCGGCTATATTTTCTGGGAATCTATTTCGGATGTATTCCAAGTATGCCGAGTCGAAAAAGTGGAAGGTGGAAATTCTTACCGAGCGCCAGAGCGACCACGGAGGGTTTAAGGAAATTATCTCGCGCATTTCCGGAAGTGATGTATATGCAAATCTAAAATTTGAATCAGGCGCGCACAGAGTTCAGCGAGTGCCGGAAACTGAATCCCAAGGGCGTGTCCATACATCCGCTTGCACCGTTGCTGTGATGGCGGAACCCGATGAAGTCGAAGAAATCAATATTCGCAAAGAAGATTTGCGCGTGGATACCTTTAGAGCTTCTGGCTCTGGCGGTCAGCATGTAAATAAGACGGATTCAGCAATCCGCTTAACGCACTTGCCATCCGGCATTGTGGTGGAGTGTCAGGACGAAAGATCCCAGCATAAAAATCGCGCACGCGCGACGTCTTTACTGCAGGCCCGATTAAACAATGCGCAACGTGATGCCGCTGAACAAGAGCAAGCAGATGCACGCCGTAATTTAGTGGGTAGTGGTGATCGCTCCGAGCGCATACGAACCTATAATTATTCTCAGGGCCGAGTTACAGACCACCGCATCAATCTGACTCTCTACAAGCTTGAAGAGTTTATGGAAGGTGGTCTGGATCTGGTTATCCAGCCCCTTATCAACGAACATCAGGCTGATCTGCTAGCCGCTCTTTCTCAGGCCTAATGAATAGTCTAAAGGGCCTCATAAGCTCGGCTTCTAAAAAGCTAATAGATTCTGATTCGCCCCGGCTTGATGCCGAGTTAATTTGGGCGCAGGTTTTAGGTCGCGATCGAACTTGGTTATTTACCTGGCCAGACTACCAGCCCAACGCTGAAGAAATTTTGGAATCCCAGCATTTGATCTCCCGACGTACCGAAGGAGAGCCCATTGCCTACATTTTGTCTCGGCGAGAATTCTGGGGACTTAGCTTGGAATGCGATAGCTCAACGCTAATTCCTAGACCAGAAACAGAGTTATTGGTGGAGAAGGCGCTTAACCTCGATCTCCATGAGTCGGCGAGGGTTCTGGATTTGGGTACGGGAAACGGTGCCATAGCTCTAGCCTTGGCTGTGGAACGTCCCAATTGGAATATTTGTGCTGTTGAGCTCTCAGACCCCGCCATTGAACTGGCGCAACGCAATGCGCAGAATTTGAATATTTCCTCTGTGGATTGGCTGCAAGGTAGTTGGTTCGAACCAATAGCCGAAAAAGCGCAATTTGATCTAATTATCTCCAATCCTCCCTATGTCGAGGAGAATAGTTCCTGGCTAGAGGAGGGCGATGTTCGATTTGAACCTAGAACGGCGTTAACTGCAGGCGTTGATGGAATGCAGGACATAGAGCTAATTGCTAAGCTGTCCCAGGGCTACTTAGCTAATGGTGGGTACATTCTGATAGAGCATGGCTTTAATCAGTTCGAAAAAGTTTTTTCCGAGTTAGTCAAGCTTGGATACCAGTCAGTTCAAGGGTTTAAGGATTTAGCTGGGTTAGACCGTGCTGTATTGGCGAGAGCTAGTTGTTATTTGGCAAGCCGCCCACCAGCTTAATTTCTCTCTGGGGAAACGGGATTTCTATACCTTTTTCCATTAAGGCACCGTGAATTGCCAAATTTGCGGCCTACAGCGTTTCGAAGTATGAGTCTGACGTAGCCAAAAATCTTGCACCAATATTGATGCTGCTATCGGCAAACTCTTGAATACCCGTTATAGGAGACCGAGCGCTATCTGCTCCATCAACTTCCGATATGGCGTTAGAAAAAATTGAGATAACTTCCCGGGGTCAGAGCTACAGGCCACGACTACGGAAAGCTCGATAAGCTTCAACTCTTTTGAGTTGAGCATTATTTCGCCAACTACTTAGGCGGTTTGGAATTTCGATGCGCACAGCATCTTCGTGGACCAAGATTGTGTATGTCAGATGCATGGTCTCGACCAAGCCGGTTTGGATCTGCACATTTAGCGTACCGACGACGACAAAGGGTCGGGCAATAATAATGGTAAAACCAGCAGCATAGTTCGCCAACATGCCCTGAAGTGCTAAACCTGCAACCAAGGACAGAGCACTAATAATGGAGACTAAAGGGGTAACGGCGACATTTTTTGCGCTATGGCATCATAGAAAACCTGGGGTTATGCTAACTCATCGTCCATTGTTTGTGCCCTTTAGCGGCAGAGCTTACCGCCCTCTAGATTTCTGGATAAGCTCATAGGCGCTACTAATTTCTTGAGAGCGCTCTGTGGCAAGTTTAATCATTTCTTCCGGCATGCCCTGACCAATTAGCTTATCCGGATGGTTTTCGCTAATAAGTTTGCGGTATGCCTTTTTGATTTCTGAATCAGAGGCGGAAGACTCGACTCCCAATGCTTTGTAAGCGTTATCCAAAGCACCAGTCTGGGTTTGCCCCGCGGGGCCGGAATAGCTGCCTTGTTGGTGAAAACTGGCCTGTGCCTGAATCATGCTAAGCAGCTTTTCAAAAATGAAGGAAGGGATGCCTAAACCTTCTGCTATTAAACGTAAAGCCTGAATTTCGCTGTTATCAACCTTGCCGTCAGCCATGGCAAGGGTAATTAGATAGCTAATCAAGGTTTGCTTGAGGCGTGGTTGGCGACCGCAGATTTGATTAAATTGGTTTAGTGTTTCCGCGGTGGCAAAGTCGGATGCGGAGCCTTCTTTGAAAAGATTAATTGCCTGAGCGCGTTGGGCAGTGGACAGACCCATTCGATTCATAAGCTGTTCGGTATGAGATATCTCAGCTTCAGAGACCTGGCCGTCGACTTTGGCTAAATATCCTAGAAGCTTGAAGCTGGTCTCAAAATAGGCCTGCTGTATGTCGGTACGTTCTTTACTTGAAAGGTGAACAAAGTGTCCACGAGTCAGTTTTTGGAATGAGTCATAAAAATGGCCGGCCATCAAACCTAAAAAGAAACCGGGAATATTCATTATCCAAGCGCCAACCATTGCGCCGATTATTTTGCCTTTCATTTAAAAACCAGAGATTAGTTATGTGGAGTAGCCAAACTTGTTGTCTATTTTTGGTCTATTTTTAAAAATTCAACTATACAGGTGCCGAGTTGGCAGGAGAAACTATTGATAAGTCCTACCTAAAAAATAAATGAAAAGCTCAGCATTGTTAGAAATGAAGAATGTTCTGGTTAAACGTGGCGAAAACCAGGTTTTCTCGAATTTGACTATGAGGCTCCCTTCAAACCGAAGCTCAGCAGTTATCGGTCGCAATGGTTCTGGACAATCAACACTGCTAAAGCTGATTAACAGGGCGTTGTGCGCGATGCCAGATGCTGACTCCGAGCTAAAAATTCTCGGACAGCCGCTCTGGCATGTAGATGATTTGCGCCAGCGCATGGGGGTGGTATCTCATGAGCACCAAAGTCGATTCTTTGTCGATGTCACTGTTCTGCAAGTGGTAGTTTCCAGTTTTTATTCCAGCGTTACCACTTGGGCACACCAATCTTATAGTCTAAAGCAGCTTGCGGCGGCACATACCTAAATAGAATCAATGGATATTGATCACCTGTCAAATCGAGAAATTGGCACTTTGTCTGCCGGTCAGCGGCGGCGGGCTCCATTTGGCGAAAGTGCTGGTGAATGATCCTGAGTTTTTGATACTCGATGAGCCCAATACCGCTTTGGATATTGAGGCAACGCATAAGTATTTGGATATTATGGAAGGCTTGATGGATCAGGGTAAAAAGTTAGTATTGGTGACGCATCATTTAGATGAGGTGCCACCACAGGTAGATTGGATTGTTTTGTTGAAGCAGGGTCAGTTGTTTGCCGAAGAAAGGCGCGAGGAAATTATTATTCCAAAAACGCTCCCCGCCTTATTCGAATTACCCCTAATGTTGGAGGAGCGCAATGGAAATACGCGAGCACTCCCGGTTGACTAGATTATTTAATCTGATGGCTCTTTAGTTTGAGAGCTCTCTAGTTAGAGAAATCGGCGTTCAACTGATTGCCATCCGGTCCGGTAGATAGTGTGTCCGCAATCCAAGGAGCCAAGCAGGCGTCATTTAAGACACAGGGATCGGTTAATGCCCTAAGGAAGGCAACAACATCCCGCTCTTCCTGATTGTTCATATTGGTATTGTCGAACAGGCTGGTTCCCGCACGGCGTTCTGCTTGCAGTTCGTCGAGGGCATCCTCCGAATTTGCCTCGCCATTGGGGTAAAGGTTCACGCAGTCCGGAACATCTTGAAATTGGACAAGGTCGCATAATTCTTCATCATCAAAGAAGTTTCCGACATTGTTATTTGGGTTGTCGTAGTGATTCAGCACCTCATCCAGGCTGTCGTAAGCGCCCGTATGTCCATAAGGAGGAGTTACTTCGATATTGAGCAAGCTGGGGGTGCGGAATGCAAAGCGATCATCTCTATCTCCACTGATACTTTCTCGGGCAAAATCTCCATCTCCGGTTGCGCCTGCACCCTTACCTGGGCCAAATTGTGGAAAAGCCACAACATGGAAAAGTTCGTCTGAGAATAGATCCCCGCTGTGGCAATTTGAACAACCGCCGCCGCCTTCGTCCGCGCTTGAATAAAACAACACCGCACCGTCTTTTTGTTGGTTACTAAGCGCGTCAGTATCCCCCTGTATGTAGTTAAACCATGGGTTATTTACAAATAGCATAGACCGCTCATATTCGCCAATCGCGAATGCGATAGATTCAAAATTGATTAGCTGAGTTGCGTCTTGAGTTGAATTGAGAGCCGTCTGGAATTCGTTGGTCCAGGTATTGGTAGCCAATTCGCCTCCACCGCTGCCGTAGCCGCCAATTCGCTCGGTGAGCTTGGTTCTAATAGCATCGCCAGTACTGCCAGACTCAAAAACAGCGCCTTTCATTTCTGCATCAGAAATAACGGGGAATCGCACCTGGGCAGAGGGTAAGTTGGCACCTGCATTTACGTCAGTAACGTTAAATGCGGTATGGGGAGTACTGATTCCTCCGTCGGCTCCGTTTACTAAAGCGGTGGGATTTAAGCTTTCAACTTTCGAATCCCAAAATAAGCCATGATCCCAAAGGCCAATATTAAATACAGTAGGTGAATTTCGTGGTACGTCCGGCAGTGCGTCTGAATCTGCTCGACCCGGACCTAGAAGATCGGGGTTAAGCGCTCCAACGCCAACTGCAAGGGATAGTTCATCGGCCCCACCCAAAAGCGGGTGATGACAACTAGCACAGGCGGCATCCATATCACCGCCTAAGCTCTTCGAAAAAAACAACATTTTTCCAAGCTGAGGTAAGGGGTCGTTAATTGAAGGAAGGTTACGCCCCGTTTCCGGGCTGCCGGTAAGGCCCTGTTCCAAAATTATTGCCTGAAGCTGCAGGTCTATATCTTCCAATATGGGATTTGGTTCCGGATCAGGCTGTGGATCGGGTTGGGGCGCTGGGTCAAGAGCCGGAGCTGGAGGGGTTGCTGCAAGGTTTGATGAGCCACCGCCACAGGCAACCAATATACTTGAGAGCACAAGAATGGCAACTAGAGAAAATGGCTGGTTTCTATGAAGGTTTGAATCCGTACTCTTATTAATGTTCATACTATACGTCCCAAAAATAGAGATGCCTCCGGATTGGATCTGAATGATGCAAGAACTTTTCAGATATTACGCAGTTATTCCGAGTTAAATGTGCACTCAATGAGGAGTTATGTGACATATCCGAATAATTTTTGTGACCTTTTTGGCTAAACAAATGCCCGAGGTTATAGTGACCCTATGAAAAATTCTATGCGTGCCCGACTGCTAATTACCTTCGCCCTTTTGTCGGTGGTGCTTGTTATTTCGACTGTCTGGATGACGCGGGTGGCTTTCCAGCAGGGTTTTGTTAACTATCTGAATTTACAAACCACCCAAAATTTGGATCACGTTTCTCAAATACTTGCTGATTTGTACGCAGAGACAAATAGCTGGGATGAGCTTGCTGGGAATGCATTCTTATGGCGCGAAATGGTAGATATCCGTCGCCCCCCTCCACGTCGGCCTATTGACCAGCTCCTTCCTAAACGCTTCGATCCGTCAGGATTTTTGGAGGGGGAGCCGCAGCTCGATAACTTAATTCGGTCTTTCGGAGGCGCGGAAAATCCATTAGATAGAAGTTTTTCTGATTTAACGCTTCTGGATACAGAAGCGAACTGGATTGGCGGACGGCAATTACATGGGAGCGAAGGCGAAATGCTTAGTACCTCAGTGCTGCACTTGGGGCAAACCGTAGGGTACTTAACCATTCCTCGGGCCGCGGGTGTTGAAGCACAGCTGGACCGTACCTTTGTTGAGGGGCAATTACGTATTTCAATTTGGATCGCTATTTTGGCACTCGTCTTTGTACTGCCTTTGGCTCTTTATATAGGGGCTCGATTGCTGGCGCCTATTAGAGGGCTGACAAGGGGTGTGCGCAACCTTACACGGGGAGGCTATGGATCGCACATAAATGTAGAGCGCGATGATGAATTCGGTCAGCTTGCCCGTGATTTCAATAGGCTCTCTAGCACTTTGCATGCAAACCAGACCGCCCAAAAAAGGTGGATATCCGATATTTCCCACGAATTGAGAACGCCCGTAGCGGTGTTGGAAGGTGAAATTTATGCGATTTTGGATGGTTTCCGCAAGCCTGATACTAAAGGGATGGAATCCTTGGCGGCCGAAGTAAAAAGATTGGGGCGATTAATTGACGATCTGCACCAACTTTCTAAATCAGATGCTGGCGATCTAAGTTATCGCATGGAGGCTCTAAATATTAAACAGGTTCTGGAGCAGGTGAAACAGACTTTCGACCGCCGAATGGGAGAGGCCGACTTGATCTGTGAGTTGAAGCTTGATCAGGAAAACGCTTTGATTTTCGGAGATGAATCGCGCCTGAATCAGCTCTTTAGCAATTTACTTGAAAACGCATGCCGCTATACCGATGGTCCCGGCAAGATTCTTATTGAGCAGCATTACCTGGCAGGCCAGGCAATGCTGATAGTATCTGATTCGGCACCGGGAGTAACCGATACTGAACTACCCCAGCTTTTTGATCGGCTTTACCGTGTAGAGCAATCAAGAAATCGTGCCAGCGGTGGATCTGGGTTAGGCTTATCAATTTGCCGTAACATCGTAAACGCGCACGGCGCTACATTAGAGGCAGATCACTCTGATTTAGGCGGACTAAAAATGACTTTGACGATGCCTTTATATCGCCGAGAAATAGAAGATAAATAATGAGTGAAGAAGTATTAATCGTTGAAGATGAGCCCAAATTGGCTGCATTACTCCGAGATTACTTGCAGCAATCTAAATATAAGACGCACATCATAGCCGATGGCCTTGATGTTGTTTCCTGGGTGCAGGGCAATAATCCAAGACTAATACTTTTGGATCTTATGCTACCGGGGAAAGATGGCCTCGAACTCTGCAAGGAAATTCGCGCTTTTTCATCGGTGCCCGTAATTATGATGACCGCAAAGGTTGAAGAGGTTGACCGGCTTTTGGGGCTGCAATTGGGAGCAGATGATTATATTTGTAAGCCTTATAGTCTTCGTGAAGTGGTAGCCCGTGTTGCTACAGTATTAAGGCGGGTTGAAGCGGGACCTGGTCCAGAACAGTCTGAATTGAGTTATCGCAGCATTAGCTTGGACGGGCCGAGACTTTCCTGCGAAGTTAGCGGTATTAAGGTGGAACTTACTCGAGTCGAGTTTCGGTTGATTCTTGCAATGGTGAGAAGGCCGGGGCATGTATTCAGCCGCAATAAGCTAATGGACTTGTTATATACCGACCGCCGTGTAGTTAGCGATCGAACTATTGACAGCCATATTAAGAACCTGCGAAGAAAGCTCAATGAAATCTCTACAGACGGCGATTTAATTCACTCGATATATGGCGTTGGCTATAAGCTGGACTAAGCGACTGATAATCAGCAGTAAAAGATGTCCAAATTAAGGTGCGCATTAGGTTTTTGACCTGCAAAATTGAGGTATTCTCACCTTGGATCTAAACTTTGCCAGCTAATGATATAGAAATTCACGATCTAACCCATGATGGCCGTGGTATTGGGCACAATGAAGGCAAAGCTTGTTTTGTAGAGGGCGCATTGCCCGGCGAGCGAGTGAGTTGGAACCTGCAAAATAGTCATCGTCAATACGATGAAGGTATTCTCGAAATCGTATTACAGCCCAGCCCGGATAGAGTTGAACCTAGCTGCAAGTTTTTTGGTACCTGTGGTGGCTGTCAGCTGCAGCATCTTAGTTATGCAGCCCAGGTGCAAGCCAAGCAAAGCCGACTGAAAAAAACTTTAGAGCATAAGGGCATCCAGCCAGACGCTTGGTTGCAGCCGCTCTTATCGAAGCCCTTGGCTTATCGACGAAGAGCAAGACTCTCCCTAAGTAAAACTTCAAAGAAATACCCGGAGCAAAAAATCGGGTTTAAGCATAGAGCCTCAGCTCAAATTGTGTCTATAAATCATTGCGCGGTTCTAATACCAGAGTTAAACGATCTACTTCCTCATATTTCGACATTAGTGACGGAACTCAGCAATCAGCAACGCCAGGGCATTTGCGAGATTGAACTAAATTTTGATAAGGGGCTAACATCGATTCTTCTTATTGCGGATCAGGCAGGGCCCTCGACGCTGTTAGAGAAACCGCCGGAGCCTATGCGGCACTGTGATATTTGGTATCGACCCAAAAAAGACCAGCCAATACTTATCTATAGCCCAGAGGGATCTGACGAAAAGCTTGGCCCACCCGGTTTTATGCAAGCAAATGCAGAGATAAATCTGGCGATTTCAGAAATAATTGAGCAGTTGCTGGATTTGCAGAAAACAGATCACTTACTAGATCTATTTTGCGGGTCAGGCAATTTCTCCATCGCCATGGCTGCGTCGGCAGGACAGGTAACGGGAATAGAGCTACAGGGGCAGGCGGTTGATTTTGCACGTGCGCGGGCTCAGGGATTAGAACATCTGACATTCTGGTCTGCGGATTTATTTGACCCAGATGCGCTAAAAGGTTTGCGCGCGGTGTTTCGTAAAGCTACCGCCGTTACTCTTGATCCTCCTCGAGCGGGAGCCGAGGCGGCCATCGCTGAGCTCTGTAAGCCAAAGCCTGAAAAAATTCTCTACCTTTCCTGTCATCCAGCAACCTTCGCACGAGATGCTGGAATGCTGGTATCAAAGGGTTATGGACTGAAGTCTCTGGGTTTAGTAGATATGTTTCCGCAAACTATGCATACAGAAGTTGTGGGGCTTTTTACTCTTTAATTCCGCTGAAGCAATCCATATAAACTATTCATATAGAAGGTTGGCTGATGCTTAGGGTCTAGTTGTGGGGTAGATCAGTCGCTTTCCAAGCCTTGTTCGGTTCTTGTATCTGATGACTATACGGGAGCCATCTATAGGGTTAGCTATCAAGACTAATCCTACCAAGGAAAATAAAATATACCCTTTAAAAACAAGGAGTTCGCTGCACTATCAAAGCGCTGCTATACTGCTCGCCCTTATATTCCTACACCGTTGATACTCTTTGACTTCTGATCCCTCAAATGGCGCTGATGCTGGCGCAAAAACCTCTGGCCGACGTCGCAACCGATCTGGACGAACCCAAAATAATCAATCTCCTAAAAATGCTGTTTGGGATATTAGCCAATTTAAAGTAGAGCCAGCGCCGGGGAAAGTTCGTTTTCACGACTTAGATTTACCAGATTCAGTGATGCACGCCATAGCTGATCTAGGCTTCGAATACTGTTCGCCTATTCAAGCAGAAGCATTACCACACGGTTTGAGTGGTCACGATGTAGTTGGCAAAGCGCAAACCGGAACCGGTAAAACAGCTGCTTTTTTGATCTCCATGATGGACGATTTTCTGCGCAATCCAATCGAAGAAAAACGATATATGGGTGAACCGCGAGGACTTATCATCGCGCCAACACGCGAGCTGGTAATGCAGATAGCCGAAGACGCTAAGCTGCTGGCCAAATATGCTGGCTTAAGTGTTCAGGTCTTAGTAGGTGGCATGGATCAGCATAAACAGCGGCAGAAGCTTGAAAATGAGCTGGTAGATATTCTGGTAGCGACACCAGGCCGACTCATCGATTTTGCGGGCAGCAATGATGTCCATTTAGACCAAACTGAAGTCTTGGTTATTGACGAAGCGGATCGTATGTTGGATATGGGTTTTATTCCTCAAGTACGACGCATAGTACAAATGACGCCGCGCAACGAAAATCGTCAGACACTGTTCTTTTCAGCAACCTTCACATCAGATGTGGAACGATTAGTAGAACGCTGGTTGCACAAGCCCATTCGGATCGAGATTGAGCCGGACAATATGGCCGCAGATTCCGTTGAACAACGCGTATATATTCTTGCTAGTGATGAGAAATATGCTTTATTAAAACGCGTGATCGAAAATGAAAACGCCGAGAGTTTAATTGTATTTGCGAATCGTCGTGATGAGGTAAAACGCCTCTATGAAAAGCTAAAGCGCGACGGCATAGCCGTGGGCATTCTTTCTGGTGAAGTGCCGCAACAAAAACGTGTGTCCACATTGGAACGCTTCAAATCCGGTCAGAGCAAAGTGCTTGTTGCTACAGATGTCGCCGGTCGAGGCATTCATGTAGACGGCATTAGCCATGTGGTTAACTACACACTTCCGGAAGAACCCGAAGATTATGTACACCGTATAGGTCGTACCGGGCGTGCGGGAAAAACCGGAGTATCTATTAGCTTTGCCTGCGAAGATGATTCGTTTCGATTGGAGCCCATTGAAAAGCTGCTAGATCGCAAACTTGTCTGTACGGTGCCACCGGAAGAGCACAGCTAAGCAAACTGGATACTGAATTAAGGCCAGCTATTGCTGGCCTTTTTTATTCTCGTAGATAACTAGAGTTTTAGCCAACTTGTCCTGCCATCCTTGCTTTCGAGAATCAAAGGCAGCCCAGATAAATCCAAGGCCAAAAAACTGGCAAGATACGTAGTATCCCAGATAGCGCGCAACGCTCTGACCTTTGGATAGCGGCAGCAGCGTGTTACTACTGACAATTGTCAAGCCAAGCATTATCTTTCCTGGTGTTGCGGCCCGGTAAATCCAAAACAAAAGAATAATTATCGCGGGCACAAAGTAGTTGGGCACTAAACTCCATCCACTTGATACGAAGATGCTCTCAAGGAGAGTTGTAGTAATTGAGTTACTCTCAAGTATGCTAGAGGAAAGCTTGGTATCTGATATTGAAAACAAGCCGAGTATTGGTAAAAGAACTATTAGAGCTAACACCGAATCAATAGCCGAAGCGACAAAGCGAATCCAAAATCCAGCGTACCGGGTCTCTTGTTGTGACTCTGCAGTTTCCTCATCCCGGATAGCTCCTTCAAAAGGATCGATGCTCATAATTCACCTTTAGTTCATGCACAATCTAATGGCATGAATGCATTTGAATGATATATGCACCCAGATTATTTTTCTCGGGCTGATATTCGCGTATTCGGTCCTGCCATTGAGCAGCATCGAGGGAGTGACGGATTTCCCCTCGAATTAAACCGCGGCCTACAATTAGTTTTAGTTTGCCAAATTGTTCTGCGATAGCTTTTTCTATGGCTTGGTCTAACTGCTGTTCAGCTTGAGCTAGTGTTTGTCGGCCGTGTGCGATATCTATGCTTAGCGTCTTTTTATGGTTTTTTGTGTAGCGGTGCTCATCGCATTTTGGGCAATGCAGCTCTTCAGGCTGAATCAACATGCCGCAATTGTTGCAGCTATCTTTAGGCATTAATGCGTTATTGCGTTGACGGAAATTCGCGGAAATTTCGCGCTTATTTTACAGGCTGTTAGAGCTCCACCCCATGCGCAGCCAGTATCCAGGGCGATGGCCCTTTTGTTCCCGCTTTCCCCCATCAGCGACGCCCAGTGGCCAAATAACAGAGGCATCTTGCTCATGAGTTTACTTTCATGACAGTACCAGGGAGCAAAACCTTTGGGTGCCGTATCGGGGCTAGATTTAGTGGTTAACTCCAGTCGACCTTTGGGGTCGCAAAATCGCATTCGAGTGAAATAATTGGTTATAAGTCGCCAGCGATCTGGAGCTTCGAGACTTTTATTCCAGATATCCGGTTTGTTACCGTACATTGCCGAAAAAAAGTCATCACATTTATTGGAAGTTAGTATTTTCGATATTTCTGCAGAATATTTTAGGCACTTCTTTAATCCCCATTGGGGCGGGACACCAGCGTGAACCATGGCGACATTATGATTTTTGTCGTAATGGAAAAGCGGCATTTTATGCATCCAATTCAGCAGTTCTTCGCGGTCCGAAGCATCAAAGATTTTCTGAAAGGTATCTGTAGGGCAAGATTTTTTGTGGCCTCGAGCAACCGCCATAATATGTAAATCGTGGTTGCCCAATACATTTACAAAAGAATCACCGAGAGATTTACAAAATCGCAGAGTTTGCAATGATTTTGGTCCGCGATTTACCATATCGCCGCACGACCAAAGTACGTCTTTGTCCGGATCGAATTGAATTTTGTCTAGCAGTAATCTAAGTTCGTCGTAGCAACCTTGAATATCTCCAACCGCGTAGATCAATTAATTGCCCCTGGGAACGCGAGCAGAAAGGGCTCAATCGTCACTTCAAAGGGCGCTTTATCCTCATCGAGCATTTGGTAGCTGCCTTCCATTGTGCCAACGGGGGAATCCAGCAGTACTCCGCTAGTGTAGGTAAATGATTCGCCAGCGGTAATTGTGGGTTGCTTGCCGACAACTCCTTCTCCAACAACTTTTTGTTCGTTACCGTCACCATCGGTAATTAGCCAACGTCGGCTTATTAGCTGAAAGCTATGAGTGTCGGCGTTTACTAAAGTGATGGTGTAAGAAAAGAAATACTTGCCAGCCTCCGGGTTGGACTGTTCGGCGATAAATCGTGGGGCAACGCAGATGCGGAATTTTGGTTGGCTCATGGCTCAAGACTATTAGACAAATTGACGTATTGTTCCAAACTAAGGGTTTCGGCTCTCGCTCCAGGATCAATGCCTAGCTCAATAAGTTGTTTGGTATCGAACATACTTTTTAATGTATTGCGCAAGGTTTTACGCCTTTGGGCGAAAGCCGTTTTTATTACGAGCTCTAGTTGATAGAGATCTTTAGCAGGATAGGGAGGTGTTCTTGGAGTTAGACGCACCACCGCGGAAACTACCTTTGGCTGAGGATTAAAGGCCTCTGGAGGTACCTCTAGCAAGAATTCCGTTTCGCAAAAATATTGGACCATAAGACTGAGCCTTCCCCAAGCTCCAGTTCCAGGCTTTGCGGTCAATCGCAGTACCACTTCTTTTTGAAGCATAAAGTGCATATCTAGTATCCGCTCGGCATATTCCAACAAATGAAAAATTAACGGAGTAGAAATATTATAGGGAAGATTGCCGACTACTCGGATTTGGCTCGAACCCGCGAGTTCCGAGAAGTCTACCTCTAGGGCATCTGCAGAAAGAATCGACCAGGCAGCCTGACGGTTAAATTTTTGTTCTAACTTTGGTAAAAGATCTCGATCAAGCTCGATCAGAGTTAATTGCTTTGCTCGGCCAATAAGCTCGGATGTAAGTGCTCCCAAACCAGGGCCAATTTCAACAATATGATCATTTGGTTGTGGAGATATAGCATTGCCGATAGCGGAAATTACACCACTGTCTTCAAGAAAATTTTGTCCAAAGCGTTTTCGCGCTCTGTGTTCAGGTTGCTCGAATCTACTCATTGCTGTTTGCCGCTAACTCGAAGGCTAGCTGAATTGCCGCAATCATGCTGGAGTCTTTAGCTTTGCCGGTGCCTGCCAGGGGTAAGGCGGTTCCATGGTCTACCGAGGTCCGGATAAAGGGCAGACCTAATGTGATATTGACCGCCTCTCCGAATCCTTGGCTTTTCAGCACCGGCAGGCCTTGGTCGTGGTACATAGCAAGCACAGCATCCGCAGTATCAAGATACTCCGCGCTGAACATGGTGTCTGCGGGTAATGGCCCAACAAGGCTAGCCTCAGTCTTTTCGAAACCGGCGAGAACTGGTTGGATAATGTCTATTTCCTCGCTGCCCAAGTGGCCCATTTCACCTGCGTGTGGATTGAGACCGGCAACCAATATTCGTGGTGCAGCTATGTTGAACTTGGTTTGGAGCTCCTCAATAAGTATCGATATAACTTCTCTTAGGGAATCTCTAGTTATAGCGCCGGACACTTCTCTAAGCGGTAAGTGTGTGGTAGCCAGGGCGACTCGCAGAGAGGGGGTCGCCAACATCATCACTACCCGCTCAACACCCGCGAATTCCGCAAAAAATTCGGTATGTCCGGTAAAAGCCAGGCCGCTATCGTTTATTATTCCTTTGTTTACCGGAGCGGTTGCTAGGGCCGTGAAACTATTGTTCATACATCCCTGGGCAGCAAGTCTGAGGGTATCAATAACCCATCCGGCATTACCTACTTCTAGCTGTCCGCAAGATACTGGGTATCTGCAGGGCAGTTCAACAACTTCAATACTTCCCTTTGTGTGGCTTCGCTGTGGATTGGATTCGTCAAAAGGTTGTATATCTAGCGGCAGATTTAAGGCTGAGGCACGAGCCTTCAACAGTGTGGAATCACAAATGGTTACTAGCTGTGTCGGCCAATCTTGTTGGCAGGCGCCTATAAGTACATCTGGGCCAATACCCGAAGGTTCACCAGGAGTGACAACGACGCGCATTTTCGAGACTCTCCATTACAAAGAAATTAACTCTAGTTTTATAGAAACTAGCCTTAGTTTTACAGAAAATAACCTTAGTTTTCCAGGATCTGGATAAAGGCTTCGCTGCGCAACTCTCGTATCCACAGGTCCAGTTCTTCTTCAAAGCGTTGGCTGCCGATTACATTAGTCGCTTGCTGACGCATGATGTCGTCGCTCATATCTATGTCACGACGATCTTCAACTTTTAGAATATGCCAGCCAAAGGCTGTTTGCACAGGAGCACTTATTTCGCCGGTAGCTGTTGCGTCGGTGGCAGATTCAAATTCCGGAACCATTTGGCCGGGCAATACCCATCCGAGGTCACCGCCATCAAGAGCATTGGCTATGTCGTCAGAATAGGTACGCGCCAATTCTTCAAAAGTCTCGCCATCTTCAAGTTTGCCGGCGATAAGGTCTATTAATTCGCGAGCGTCTGTTTCAGAGCGAATTTCATTTGGTCGAATTAAGATATGTCTGGTTTGTGTTTGTTGAACCATAGTGGCTTCATCGCCACCTCGAACATCCGACACTAAAAATAGATGAATACCACCTGCACCGCGCACCGGCCCTGCAATATCTCCGGGATTAACTTCTTCGAGCACTATGCCAATTTCTGGTGCAAATTCAATACCTCTTCGCCAGCCGATTTGACCTCCGTCAAGAGCGGTTTGAGAGCTAGAATACTGGACGGCAAGATTGCTAAAATCGCTACCTGAATCGAACTCGCGAATTACTCTGGCCATTGTTTCTTCTGCCAGAGAAACTTCGCTCGGCCCTGCTGTGCTGGGCAAATCCAAAAATATATGTTGTAAAAGTAATTCGGGTGCGGACCACATTTGCCCTTCTGCAGACATTAAGAAGCTATCAACTTCGGTGTCTGTAATTTGAATACGTTGAGGCACCTGAATTTGTTGAAGCTGTTGGATAATCAACTCATTTTGAAGGTCACGAATTACTTTGGTAACACTCGACTCGCCGTAAGAGGAAAGCTCTTCTAGAAACTGAGTGGGCTCCATACCGTTCGAGATCGCCAGCTCAGAAAAAGCCTGGTCAATTTGCGCGTCAGAAACGCGCACTCCGCCGCGGCGAGCAAGCTGCATTTGCAGCTCTTCAACTATGAGACGCTCTAGAATCTGTTCACGTAATATATCTGAAGGCGGCAACTGAGTCGGGTCGTTACCAAATCGTGTTTCAATAGCAACGATGCGCTCAGTAAGCTGCGATTGCATAACCACGCCGTCGTCGACTATGACAACGATACGATCCAATTCTTGGCTTAGAACTGTATTTGTAAAGGGCAGCGCTACAATACTTAGTAGGGCAAGTGCGCCCATGCGCTGAATAAATTTGGACATCAAAAAGTCTCTCTGTTGTAACCGGGAATGCCATTCTCTAGCAATGATTCTATACCTTGGCCAACTCCGGCCAAGCCTTTAAGTTCGAAGCTTATAAATATACCGCTGTCCTGCTTAAGATCGGTTTGCGGAACCAATACATCATCGTCGCGTCTGGTCCACTGTCGCCAGTATAGTCCAGTGCTCCAGCAACATGTGTCATATCGCGCGCCTATCATTGTCTCTAGTGCTCGATCTAGAGCGATATCTTGCTGCCAACGGGCCACCATGGTCCAGTTTTCATTCACTGCCCTTACGCCAGAGACATCATATTGACTCGTATTACCGTTAAAGAGTTCCTCGGTTTGAATAAAATTATCCCCATTAATATCCGAGAAAGTGGTTAGGTCAGAGGCGTAACGGTAGCGAATATTGAAAGCGCTTAGCTTGTCGCTACCAAGGTAGGAGAAGTTTATGTGGCCACGCTCAAAATTTCTGCTGGAGGTATTTAAATGCAGGTCCGTAGTAAAAGTCCACTCTGAGCTTAGGCGTAATTCTGCCTCAGCGATTAAATTGGACCTATCACGGGTTAGTTCTTCAAGTTCTTCTTGTGTTTCTAACGCCAGCAGATAAAGGGGCTGTTCGGGAGCAAAGTTAGTCGGGTCGGCCAGTCCTAGCTGAATTAATTCATTGGCATGGACTTCACGGTCTTCTAGGTAAAAGGTTTGGCCGAGACTAAAACGAGCAACTTGGTTACCATGGATCGGATCTATCAATCTACCGGTAATACCTAAAGTGACTTGATTCGCATCACCAATGCGATCAGCGCCCATAAAGCGGTTTGTTCTAAAAAGGCCGCTATAGGATGGTGATGCCGGGCGAGTATCAAAAACCGGGATGTCATTCTGAGAGGGGGCATTGATGTTCAAATATTGAATTGCAGGCTCTAAAGATTGAATCCAAGTTGACCCTAAGAGGTCAGCCCGGCGCTCAAAATTGATTTCGCTGTATAGCCGGATTCCATTAGCTTGAATTCCCGGTCTAGAATTTTGAAAACCGGCAATCGGATTATCGAGCTGATATAGGCGCAACATGCTCACAACTTCAGCATCGAGTTTGCCCCAGGGAACTGAAAATTGATTACCCAGGCTGTAGTCAAATCCCGCGCGTTGGCCAGTAATCCAGCTGCCATCTATATCGCTCTGCAATAAGGGCGCTGAATTTAATGCGTTTTTCAGCGGATGGTCAAAATTCACAATTTGGTGATTTAGCTGCCATTCGAAACCGGCTAATTGATAAGTTCCATCAAACGACAAACTGGGAAGTTCTCGGTAGGAATCTAAAAGGTCTTCCGCAATAGTTTGGAAACGCAACAGGGAAGCAGACAGAACCCAGTGGTCTGTATCCGCAGAAACTTGGCCAAACTGTTTTAGATAGGTGAGCGTATTAATTTCAGTTGTTGCTGAACCTAGGTCTTCAAAATAGTCGGTATCGCTGACCTGATTGTAGTCCACAAAAGTTTGCGGAAACCCCCAATCACCCTGATGCCCTGCTCCAAATAACCACCTATCCTTGCCGCTTCTACTGTTATTGGTGCCGCCTTTATCATCTGGTAAGAGTGCAGTATTTAGTTGATTAAAAGAATTTTGATTGAGGTAGCGGGCTTCAAACTCTATGCCTGACCCACGATTTTCTATATAGCGAGGCGCAATAGTTATGTCGTAATTTGGGGCAAGGTTTATATAAACAGGTTGGGTAATATCAAGGCCGTTTTCCGAGCTACGACTTAGCGAGGGGTACAACATCCCCGTTTGGCGACCCTCGCCAACTGGAAAGGCAAACCAGGGAGCATAAAATATGGGGACTTTGCCAACTCGGATGGTCATGTTACGAGCAGTCGCGAATAGTTGGTTTTCGTCTATGGATATTTCGCTGGCAGAAAGAGACCAGTTATCCTCCCCTGGTTCACAAGTGCTGTAGGTGGCGTTGAGAACATAGAATCGACCATTGGCATCACGGCCCACTTCGTCAGCGGTGCCGCTTAAGCCAAGGTCATGAAGCACAAATTCGGCTTCTTCGAATTGCAGTGCTTGAGAGCTGCTTTCAATTGACGCAGAGCGGCCAGTGATTAGCATACCTGGTTCCCGCATTTGGATATTGCCAAGCATCTCTATACGGTCTTCATCCTGAATGATACGCACCTGATCGGCTTCTACCGAACGCCACCCTTGATTCAGTTCGACCCGACCTAGCATGGTAGCGATACCCTCGTCGCTATTTACTTCTGAAAGGTCCGATATAACCTCAATATTGGAGCTGCGGGGGTCGAGATCGACATTTTTATAATCCCGTTGTTGCTCCAAATACATGCCGCTACAACTTCTCGGGCAATTTTCCAGCAATTCAGCGCTTAGGTTTTCTCGGACCACCCATTCGAGCGCAGCGGCGCCAGACGCTTGGTTTTGTTGCGCCCAAATACTCGATGCTGCACTAACCAATAGTAGCCAAATTAGTATTTTGGCATTCGAAAAACTGGTTGATATTTTTGTATCTTTACTCAATGAATTGGTCTTGATTTATGTTTTGGCAGTTTTTGTTGTTTCGCACCATCAAACCGCATCGCGAAGCTGGTATGACTTGAGGGATACAGTGTAAAGTAATCCGCATGCGAACGCTGGCCGAAAATATGCTTCTTGAGCAGGAGCTCATCAATCTGGCAGATAAATATCTGCCAGATGTTGTGCAGCGCGAAAAAGAAATTACTGCGCACAGACTTCATGGCGACGCTGGATTCCGCAATTATTTCCGCTTATCTACAGACCCCAGCGTTCTTGGTGTCTATGCAGATTCAAGCGATGAGGATTGGGTTGCTTTTATGCGGGTCTCACATGTTTTGGAATCGTTGGGAGTGAGGGTTCCAAAGATATACACCGCTGATTTGCGGGCGGAAATGTTGGTAATTGAAGATTTAGGGGATGAGCTGTACCAAAACTCTCTTATTGATCAGGATACTCAGGCCATTGCAGAGCGCTTGTATCCAGATGCGATAAACGCCTTAGCAAAGATACAACTTTGTGAAGATAAACCAGCTTGGTTGCCGCGGTATTCTGGTGGTTTGCTACGTCAGGAGATGGAGTTATTTTCAACCTGGTTCGTGCAAAAACTGTTCAACTATCCGATTGATGCCTCTGAATCGATGCTCATTGCTTCAGCTTTCAAATATTTGGTATCTCAGTCATTAGCTCAACCCCAAGTGCTCGTCCATCGTGATTATCATTGTCGAAATTTGCTAGACATTGGCGCCGGTGGTCCGGGAATTATAGATTTTCAAGACGCCGTTTGGGGGCCAGTAACCTACGATTTAGTTTCCTTGAGTAGAGATGTTTATCTGCGATGGCACCGATCTACAGTTGACTTCGTCCGAGACGAATTCGCCACTCAACTGCTGGAACGTGGCGTTATTGACGAGGAGGGAGTAGCGAGTTTCCCGTCTTGGTTTGAATCAATGAGCGCGCAGCGGCACCTAAAAGTGCTAGGTATTTTTGGAAGGTTGGCATTGCGAGATGGTAAGACCGAGTATTTGAACGATATGCCGCTAGCATTGCGATATTTGCTCGAGACTTGTGAACAAGATCCTGCACTTCAAAACTTTACAGACTGGATTAAAACTGTGCTCTTACCTCTTATCGAAAAACAAGATTGGTATGTTGACTGGCATCGCGCAGGCGACGATAAAACGGTTTGGTAATGAAAGCATTCTTATTAGCCGCAGGCATGGGTAAACGTCTTCGCCCTCTGACAGACACTGTCCCCAAACCGCTTATCAAAGTTGCCGGTGTTCCTCTAATCCTGAGACATATCCAGCGCCTTAAGCAAGCAGGCGTAACCGAATTTGTTATAAATACGCATTGGTTGGCAGAGACGCTTCATGAAGAGCTGGGAGATGGGGAAGATTTGGGCGTCCAAATTAATTGGTCTCATGAGGAAACTTTGCTGGAAACTGGTGGAGGGATTAAAAAGGCGATGCCCCTACTAGGCAAGGATCCATTTATCTTGGTTAGCGCGGATACCTGGACAGACTTTGATTTTCAGCAGCTTGTATCTAGTCCACTGTCACCTGACGATGTCGCTAGGCTAGTTTTAGTCGACAACCCCGAACACAACCGGGCGGGCGATTTTATTTTGCAAAAGGTCGAGCCTGAAGCCAAATATCCAAATATTCGTGCGCCAGATGGAATCTCTACTACCCATACTTATTCGGGTATTGCCTTACTGGATCCGGAATGGATATCCTCCTGGCAGCTTGGTCGTGCATTCGCCTTGCGGGAGCCTCTATTTACCGCGATAGAGAACAATAGACTCAGTGGATTACATCACCAGGGAATTTGGACCGATGTAGGTAGTATGGAACGACTGCAAACCATTCGTAACCAGCTTGAAGTAGAATAACCGGCAAAACAACTATCATTTAGTGAACAAACGGATTAATAGATGCAACCATACCTAATTGCCCCCTCGATTCTATCCGCCAACTTCGCTCGACTCGGCGAGGAAGTTGATGCCGTTCTAGAAGCTGGTGCTGACTGGATTCATTTCGATGTTATGGACAATCACTACGTACCTAATCTGACGATAGGCCCTATGGTTTGCGACGCATTACGCAAACACGGAGTAACTGCTCCTATTGATGTGCATCTGATGGTAGAACCAGTGGATGACTCTATTTGCATGTTCGCCGATGCCGGTGCCACCAGTGTCACTTTTCACCCTGAGGCTAGCCGTCACGTCCATCGCTCCTTGCAGATAGCAGCTGATGCGGGCGTTAAAACAGGCTTGGTGCTTAATCCTGGCTCCAGCCTAAATTTGGCCGAACCGCTTTTGGATTGCTTGGATATATTGCTGTTAATGTCGGTAAATCCGGGCTTTGGAGGGCAGAAGTTTATTCCCTCTACCTTAGATAAATTGCGGAAAGCGCGCGCACTTATCGATCAATCAAGTCGAGATATTCGCCTAGAAGTTGATGGCGGAGTAACAGCGGACAATATTGCAGAAATTGCAGCTGCAGGCGCAGATGCCTTCGTCGCTGGATCGGCAATTTTTAGCAAGCCTGATTACGCTGCTGCAATAACTTCTATGCGAGAGCAGTTAGCAAAGGTTTAATTCGAAAATCACCCAATACTTAGAATTCTGCCATTTGGGCTGGAGTATTGCCGAAGTTGGTCGACAAATATTAGGTTAAATCGAAATTGCGACAAGCTGTCGCAGTTGAGTACTTATTTTTGGCAAGCCATGAAAAAGCAGGGTCTTACTTAAGCTGATATTCGCTATCTAGATCTAGAGATTTAGGTAAAGCTGCGAATATCTGATCATCTCGAATCTCAACTTCCACCCTAGCTAGGCGGTCGCCAATACAAGGGCCCGCTTTACACTCTCCAGTTTCAACATCAAAAAGTGCCATATGATTGCTGCATTGTAAAAACTGCTTATCTGAATCAAAAAATACATCTTGCTGAATATCTAGAGGCCAGCCTGCATGGGGGCAGTCGTTTAGATATACGTGCCAATTTCCATACCAGTTGACGACAATAATGCTGCGTCCCTCTAATTCGAACTCTCGAGCTTCATTTTCATTAAGATCAGCGGTATTGCAAACGGCTTGATTCACTTTTCGGGGCTCTATATGTCTTCTATATTGCAGGTTCGACGCGATTACGGTCATTGTTTTTTACGCGATAAAGCGTTTGGTCCGCTGCTAAAAATAACTTACCCATAGTTGTGCCGTGTTCTGGATAGAAGGCGATGCCAACACTAGTAGAAAGTGTGATTTGATTCCTTAAAAGCTGGATCTAAGCGCTTCAATTCGTTCTTCTAACGGGGGGTGAGTCATAAAGGCTCTCCCGACTTTTTTACCAAATCCTGGAGATATGCCGAAAGCTGTTAGCGTGTCAGGCATTTCATTCGGTACTTGTGCTCGTACTTCAGATTGCAGTCTCTGAAGCGCGCCTATCATAGACTCTCTACCGGCCAAACTTGCCCCTGCGATGTCTGCCCGAAATTCTCTGCGGCGAGAAAACCAAAAAACTATCATTGAGGCTAGTATACCCAGAATAATTTCTGCAATTATGGTGGCTATCCAAAACCCTATGCCATGGCCGCGCTCGGTTTTAAAAATAACCCGATCTACTGTGTGGCCAATAATTCGAGCAAAGAACATTACAAAGGTATTCACCACACCCTGAACCAGAGCGAGGGTAATCATGTCGCCGTTGGCAACATGGCCAATCTCATGGGCCAATACCGCCCGTACTTCATCTTTATTAAATCGCTGCAGTAATCCTTCGCTCACGGCTACCAGTGCCTTATTCCTATTCCAGCCTGTGGCAAATGCATTGGATTGTTGTGCGGGGAATATTGCTACTTCTGGCATTCCTATCCCGGCATGCAGGGCAAGCTCCGTTACGGTTTCCACCAGCCATCGTTCTTCTGACGTAGCTGGTTGAGAGATTACTCTGGCGCGGGTTGACCGTTTAGCCATCCACTTCGAAATTAAAAGTGAGATCAAAGAACCGGAGAAGCCAAAGACGCCACAGAAAATAAGGAGCGCCTGCAAATTAAGGTCCGTGCCACCCTGTTCGAGATAAGAGGTAACGCCAAGAAGGCTGAGCACAATTCCAGCAACGACTAAAACAGCGAGGTTGGTAAGCAGAAAAAGGAAAATTCGGAACACCAATAAACTCCATTAATAAAGTATGTTTATGCATCTTGGAGGTATTGGCTCTGTTTACAAGGTATCTGTAGAATTTAAATTCAAACTAGCTGAGCTTAGAGCCTGTTGCCACTAATTGATTAGTGACTGTTGTGACTATAAAAGAGCCAATCAATGCGCGAGGAGTGTAGTTTGGTTATTCCAAATAAACGACAAGCAGCGCAGAGTGGTGCTTATATAGACTCAACGCGAAGGGCTGGCCCGATTTTTCGCTCAGCTTCGTTATCAATCGCTTATATATTATATACGGCGCTTTTTCTGCCTTGCTGAACAAAAAGTGGGCGTCAGCAGAGATTAATCAATTAGTGGTAACAGGCCCTAACTACTTTATGATCTAGTTTTAGTAGTTTTAATTATTTCTAATTATAAGTGCGGCGGATTATAGTGCGCGCCCAAATTATTAAACGCTCGAGATTCTCAAGTTTTGCAAAACATCGCAGATTCAATGCCGGAGTTAAATCAAGAGCTCCAATCGCTTTCGTCGGAAGCTATTGTGCGCTGGGCGGCAGAAAGAGGCGAACCTATGATTGCTTCTACCAGTTTTGGACCGAACTCTGCGGCAATGTTGCATTTAATAAGTCAGGCCGCACCTGATCTTCCCATTATTTGGGTAGATTCTGGTTACAACATGCGCGATACCTACGTGGTTGCTGAAGAAATCATGGAAAGGCTTAAATTGAACATGAAAATCTATGTTCCTTCGGTTACCAGTGAACGGCTAAATGTATTGATGGGTGGAATTCCAACTTTAGACGAACCGGAAAAGCACGCTGAATTTACCCGCATCGTGAAATTGGATCCTTTTGAAAAAGCGATAAAAGATCTTGCTCCCAAATTATGGATATCTGGTATCCGGCAGACGGATACAAATTTCCGGCGAAACTTGGATGTTTTATCAGTTGATGGCCGCGGTATAGTTAAAGTGGCACCTATATTTCGATGGACTGATGAAGATTTGGCCAACTATATGGCTTTGCATGATCTTCCCTCATGCCGTCATTACTTCGACCCGACCAAAGTTGAGTCTGGTCGTGAGTGCGGATTGCACACTGCCGCATAGTTGTTTTTCCTAATAGGCCGCTTAAACCGTCCCAGTCAATGCTATAGACTGCATTCTTTTGGAGCTCTCCCTATAGGGCCAGATGACAAATTCCACTGATCCAGTAATATTAGTTGGCGCAGGTATTGGCGGCTTGTTCGCAGCACTTTGCCTAGAACGTCTGGACATTAAGTCTATTCTGTTAGAAAAGTCTGATGCGCTTACTGAAGTTGGTGCAGGAATTCAAATTGGTGCCAACGGTAGTCGGCTAATTCATCAGCTTGGCCTGCATGAAGCTATTGAGAAATATGCGAGCTCTCCCTCCGCTGGCCAGATAATGGATGGCCGGTCTGGCCGGTTCATATGTCCTTATCCTCTCAATAACTCTTCTCTGAAACGGTATCAATTGCCTTATTACCAAATTCATCGAGGGGATTTGCAGCGCATATTGATAGAAGCGGTAGAGCAGCGCATGCCTAACTGCCTTCAATTAGGCTCAGAACTTAGAGTTATATCTCAGGACGCGGAACGCGTTCAGGTAACCACCAATTCAGGAGAGCGAATAAATGGCCGCGCCTTAGTAGGTTCCGATGGGATTCATTCGCGCACACGCGAATTGTTATTTGCAGATGGCACACCAAGATTTACCGGCAACCTTGCTTGGCGGGCGGTAGTCCCGCTTTCTAAGCTAGGCCAGTCTCAGGAGTGGCGAACGCCCAGAGTTTGGGTCGGTCCGGGTCGTCACCTTGTGCAATATCCGGTGTCCGCTGGCAATGCTCTAAATCTGGTTGCTTGCGTGGAGACCGACACAGCAGAACCGGAGCGATGGCAAGGCAATAGTTCCGTTGAGGAGCTCTATAAGGCCTTTGTCGGGTGGTGTCCCGAGGTGAAGTATATTCTGAGTCAAGCGGATGATGCGCTTAAATGGGGGCTTTACGAGCGGCCAGTATTGTCTAATTGGAGCAAAGGAAGGGCCACGCTACTTGGCGATGCAGCCCACGCCATGTTGCCGAGTCTGGCCCAGGGAGCAGTAATGGCGATGGAAGACGCAGCGGAACTAGCCCAAGCACTAAATACCCAAAGCGATACTGTCGAAGCGCTCCAGAAATATCAGCAGAGACGTATTACTCGCTGTCGCAAAGTGCAGCAAGTTGCTCGCGATAATTTGGAATTTTTTCATCAATCCTCGGGCTTAAAGGATCGGCTGTCTTTAAGGGTATTGGCGTTAATGGGAAAGGGTGCTGAATCTGTTATTGCTGACCGCTATGGCTGGTTGTACGGATACTCTGGGCTCCCAAGCGAATTCGAGAAAGGCGATTCGGGAACTACACCAAACTCCATTTGAAATTCGATCTGTATTTGATCGCTAATTTCAGGAATAAAATCCGAAAATTCCCAATTTGATCTTAACAATTGGCCGCTTCCGGAAAATCCTATTGACTGGGTGCTAGATTCTGGGTGCACACCACTGGCGTTAAGGGTTACTTCAAATTGGGCCGGGTAAGAGATGCCCTTAATACTGATGTCTGCTAAAGCTATCAATTTTTGAGTATCTAGCTGTTCGATCGCGGTCGCTTGTATTGATATGAGCGGGAAATTTGACGCATCAAAAAATACTCCGCTCTTGAGCAGTCGAGTCAATTCAAATGAGCTGCTATCCAGTTCTTCTGTCAATAAATCTAATTGAAAACTACTTTGATTTAGCTCTTCCGCGTTCAAAATCAGACTAGCGTCAAAGTTATTGAAGTAAAAACTAGTCCTGGAAAATCCGTAGTGATCAAAGCTCAGTTGAATAGACCCTTGCGACGGTAGAGGTTGGTAAGAGCCACTAACTAGCTGGTCAAAGATAGATTCGATTTCCGGCAACAAAGCTTGACCATTCGCTCGTACCAATTGATTTAATTGAAGAGTCAGTCTGCTTCCGGGAATAGCTGCGCCAATCACCTGCACCAGTTCACCTTCAAAAAGAGATTGGCTAGTCCAGCCGAATCGTCGCAGTTCTGTAGCAGATGCAGTAACTACTCGCCACAAACTTTGTTGATTTGCGGATCCCTGAACCTCAATTTCAATAGTGGTTTCGGGCGAGCTAAAGTCGAAACCGCGAACATATCCGACCAATACAATATTCTCGCTGGTATTGGCAAATATTAAGGGAGATTGATTCGATTGCCCAGATACCGAGAGCGACCCGCAGATCAGGAGTACATAGAAAGCACTTCGAAAAAAATTAGCTAACTTTTGCTTCAAGCCTAGAGCTCCACTGATTAATTGAATGCCATTGCCTGCGAACAGGCAATGCCGGTTTCATTAGTCAGCTAGTTTAGCAGTCGCTTGATCAGAATCGTAAGGTGTAAACAAATTTGAAGGCTGCAACCGAATTCTCTACGGCGAATTTGTAGTCATCGTCCTCGTCGATCATGCCCTGGTTATAAACAACCCAGAGATCTTGTCCGGGCTCAATCTGCCACCGAAAACGGTTGTTGAAAGAAGCCTCGCGGCGAACATTGTCGTACTCGATCTGTGAAGTGAGAGACATAGAAGAATTAAAGGCGATCGAGAGATCAAGATTGATCTCACGTGTATAGACAGTATCTCCTGGTAGCTCGAATTTGGTCAGAGCGTACTCTGCGCTAATGGCTATATATCGGTTGGCTTGCCATTCGACAGACGGCGTAATTTCTGTACTGGTTCCAGTGAAGTAATCCCCATGATCTAAATCCAGTCCGCCGCTAAGGTCCCAAAAGATAGGTGTAGAGTATCCAAATTCGAACCGGTCTTGAGTGTAGGTACCCACTGGTACGTCGAAACCCAATTCACCTGTGGGGTTTCTACCTCCCGCGCTGACAAATTCCTTTTCTTGGTAGAGTTCCAAGCCAATTTGATCGCCACGAATAAAGGTCAATGTGCTTAGGTTTAGGCTGAATTCTGAGGAGTCTAGATCTCCGGTATCAAAATCGTTCCAGCGCTCTGTATCAAATCCCATTTCAAATTCTTGGAAAAGCTCAGAGTTTTCAAAGACCCAGGTATGGGAGAGTTCGCCAGAAAATAATTCTGCATTTGTTCGCTGGGTAAAGCCCAGTCCCGGGCTATAGTTTTTTTCGACTACAAAGTATTGCCCGCCACCCTGCCAGCCACTGTTGCCAGAGAAAGACACCGCAGCGGTATAGCTCGACTGGTTATCGTCAAAGTCGGGATCTTCGGATTGCTGATAAACCAGAACGGCCTGCAGCGCTTTATTGGCATAAAAATCGGAATTTCGGTAATGAAAGTCGAGGCCGTATAGAGAATTACTTTGGTTTTCGGCCGGATTGCCGTCGGTGAAAAGCACACCGATTCTCGATTCTGAAAAGACCGCCTGGGATGCGCGCGCAACAATTGCGGTAGTAGGGTTTATAAGGTCCGTCGGGTCGGCGCCATCTGCCAGAAATCCATCTTGACGCATAACTAGGGCGCCAAATTCTGTATTCCCAACTTGTCCGCTGAGCTTGATGCCACCGTCTATATCTGCAGGTGTACCATTTTCACTTAATCCGATACGGCGTGAGTAGAAAGCCAATGCATTGTTTCCGGATCGCCGGCCATTTAGCTGCATATTGGCTAGCCCAAAGTTAAAGGCGTCAAAGTCATTTAGGAAAAAGGCGCGCTTTTCTTCGAAAAATCTAACAAAGCGCGTCGAGTTAAGTGCATTGCTATCGGCCTCAGTTGCTGAAAAATCCGTATTAACAGTGACCGCCAGATTTATTTGCGGAGTGATTTTGTAAAATATATCTACGGAAGGTTGTAGTTCTGACTCCTCATTTCCCGTAACTCTGTCTTCGTTTGCTCTGCCGCTGATCGCTGGAACTACATCTAGGCCCACACCTTGCGAAATGCCGGTAATACCGGTCATTTTGCCCGCATTGGCCACCGAAGCCTCTCCATTTAATGAGTACCAAGCGAGTTCGGACACGTTTCTCTGCAGGTCGCGAGATAAGTTAAACCCCCAGGTGTCATTGTTAGGGTCAAAAGATAATGATTTAAAAGGAATTTCCATTTCAGCGGTCCAGCCATCCTCTGCACGTCTAGCGCTTCCCCGCCATATAGCTTCCCAACCATAGGCCAGCTGGGAACCGGTAATATAGAGCGCTTCGCTACGAACGCTATTGGAGTTTAACTGGAATAAATAGCCGCCCCGCTGAGAGTTGTTGGGGTCAAGCGTAAGCACAATTTTATCTTCCCATCGGAGGGGGCCGTCCGGTGCAATGGTATTGGCGGTGATTTCATCGGGTTTGCTGTCGTATACATACACGCCTACATAAAGGGCATTTTCGTCATACATTACATAGAATTCAGTGCGCTCTGATGCGGTGCGGTGTTCAACGGGGGTTAATTCCAGGAAGTCATCCCGGCGAGCGGCATTAGTCCAGGCCGGATCAGAAAGGTCCCCGTCAATTCTGGGTGCGGTATCCGTGCGCCAAGCCTCGAAGTTTTTTGCGGCTCTCTCTGGAGTATTTTGGGCAAACGCCACCGTTGTGGATATCATGACGAACAGCATGCTGGTCAGTTTTACCGCGCGAAAAAAATTGTGATGCATTGAATTCTTACTCCTAAAAATATTGGCTAGGACCGTATTTAGTTACCAACCTCCTAATGGGCTCATTTTATATCACCATTATGAGCGCATTAGTCCTCTATCAAACTGAATTTGTTACCAAATCCGTACAATTCGCTTACTCGTACTATTTTCTTTTAAATGCAGCCTATGGGCGCATCGGAATGGAGATACTAGCAAGAGGCCCTTTTTGACCAGTGTTTCGTATATTTAAGAGATGTACAGGGAAGAAAATCCCATTATGCATCAGTATCTAAAGGTATATCTCAGTTTAAAGGCCGCTGCGGTATTTTCCACCGCAAACTTGTAGTCATCATCCTGATCTACCATGCCTTGATTAAAGACAATCCAAAGATCCTGGCCGGGGCGCATATTCCAGCGCAATCGATTTGTAAATGCAGCCTGTCGTCGTACGTTGTCGTACTCTATTTTAGAGGCGAGCGTCCAGGAAGCGTTGAATGCGATATTCACACTGAACTCAACTTCCCGGGTAAATACTGATTCTGTGCCCAGTTCGTACTTGGTGAAATCATACCCAAGACCCAATAAAACATGTCGGTTTGCCTGCCAACTTGCAAGTGGATTTATGTTAGTAAAAGTACCAGTGAAATAATCACCCCACTTATAGTCCAATTCGCCGACAATATCCCAATGAGTTGGGCTGGTGTATCTAAAGTCATAACTGAGGTCGGTGTACTCGCCAATAGGGATCGCTATCCCCAAGTCACCCGAAGGATTGTCTCCTAGGCTTACTGACTCTTTCCTTTGAATGACTTTCAACCGGGAGGTGTCACCCCTTGTAAATCTTCCCCAAATTGGTACCCACGCGATTTCCTCAGAATCCAACTCTCCGGTATCCAGGTCTTGCCACCGGATAAATTCGATCTGACTTACCGTTCGCTGAACAGGATGATTTTCGATATCCCATGCGTACCGAAGCTGGGCGGATACCAATTCAGAATTGGTGCGTTGGGTAAAGCCCAGACCGGCATGGTAGTTTTCTTCGACGGCAAAGTATTGACCACCACCAGTCCAGCCGTTATTACCTCCGATCGCGAATGCGGCGCTATAACTCGCTTGATTATCGTTGTGGTCGGGATCTTCCGTTTGCTGATACATAAATACCGCGTCGAGAGTTTTTCCCCCATAAAAGTCAGTTTTACGGTATCGAAAATCCGTGCCGTAAAGAGAGTTACTTTCATTTTCCGCCGGATTGCCGTCGGTGAAGATAACGCCAATCTTTGACTCCGCAAAAACATTTTGAGAAGCTCGAACAACAATAGCGTTGGTGGGATCAATAACCTCGGTAATATCGCCCCGGGTTTGGGTGGTTTCGTCCTGGCGCATAATTAACGCACCAAATTCTGTATCACCGACGCGCCCACTAATTTTTGCGCCGCCGACAATATCTACAGGTGTGCCGTCTTCACTCAAACCAATACGGCGAGAATAGAAAGCCAGGGCATTGTTGCCAGACTTAACCCCATCTAGGTCGGCACTTGCCAAGCCGAAGTTGAAGGCATCAAAATCATTTAAGAAGAATGCGCGCTTCTCCTCAAAAAACCGACGGAACTTGGAATTGTTTAGGGTGTTTGTATCGGCTTCTGTCGCAGAAAAGTCCGTATTAACTGTTAGCGCCAGGTTGATTTGCGGAGTGACTTTATAAAATAGGTCGACAGAAGGTTGAATCTCAGAAGATTCGCTGCCTACAATCTTGTCTTCTGAGAAACTGCCACTAATCGCGGGAACCACATCTAATCCCATTCCCTGGGTAACACCATAAAATCCGTCCATTTTTCCTGAACTGTCGGGATAAAAGCTGCCCGCTCGGGAATACCAAGCCATTTCTTCCTGAGCTCTTTGCAGGTCACGGCCGAAATTTACACCCCAGGTACCATTTAACGGGTCGAATGATAAGGATTTGAAAGGGATTTCGAGTTCTGCGGTCCAACCGCCATCAACAATTTTTGAAGTTCCATTCCAAATCCCAGCCCAATCATAAGAAGCCTGCGTGCCGGATAGAAAAATAGCTTGTTTGCGAACGCCGTTAGGATTGATTTGGAAAAGGTAACCGCTAGTTTGATTATCAAAGGGATCGAGAATAATGATAACCTTGTCATCATTAGCTAGGTTGCCTTCCTGCTCCAATACATTTGCCGTTATTTCGTCTGGACGGCTGTCATGCACAAAAAAGCCTACATAAAGCGCGTCTTCGTCATAGGCAATGTAGGCTTCGGTGCGTTCCGAGGGTGATCTGTATTCCAGAGGCGAAGCCTGAAGAAAGTCATCCGTATAGGAGGCATTTTCCCACATGGCTTCCGACAAGATACCGTCGATCTGAGGGGCTTCGTCCGTGCGATATATGGTTAAATTTTTATTTGCTTGCTCTGGCGCATTTTGAGCGAATGCAGATGCCATCTGAATTACAAACCCGGTGCATAGAATCAGTTTTAATAGCCTAAATTGATTCGAAATCATAAAAAAATACTACCTCTATATTAATTGGCATCATATCAAAATGACGGTTCTTGAAAAGCTCTGAT
>TARA_B110000483_G_scaffold55690_1_pt1 | contig 51251 bp, 48 predicted proteins | sample TARA_B110000483 | Tara Oceans TARA_B110000483 (sample SAMEA4398176) | marine metagenome | biome: Polar Biome; feature: [SRF] surface water layer (ENVO:00010504); material: water (ENVO:00002006), including particulate matter (ENVO:01000060) such as... | depth 5 m
GGAATATTATCATTTTATGGAAGTAAAGTGAGAGATTCAAAAAAAGGAGGATACGGTAAAATAACAGCAAATGATGTATTCAAGTTTTCATCAAATACAGGAATTGTAGATATAATAACCAAGGGATATTCGAAAAATCCTAAGAAATTTACAGACAGACTATATAATATGGGTTTAAACTCTACTTTAAATTTATCAATAAAAGGCGAAGGTATACCTAAAATTCCAGATCCAAAAGATAAAAGCTGGAATGGTCTTTCATTACCATGGATGGCATATGGCTATGGAGTTTCACTTACTCCGCTTCAAACATTAGCATTTTATAATGCAGTTGCAAATGGTGGTGAATTACTAAAACCAGTTTTTATAAATAAATTAAGTTCTATTAACCTTATAAATAATGTTTCTAATAAAATTGTATTAAACCCCTCTATTTGTTCCAAAGAAACTTTATCAAAAGTGAAATTAATGATGGAAAGTGTGGTGAACGATGAGGGAGGAACTGCTTATAACATAAAATCAGATGAATTTAAAATTGCAGGTAAAACAGGTACTTGTCAAGTAGATTATAATACAGATAATGTACAATATATTTCAACCTTTGTTGGTTATTTTCCAGCAGATAAACCAAAGTATTCATGTATTGTAGTTATTCATAAACCAAACAAAAGTAAAGGATATTATGGTTCAACTGTTGCAGCACCAGTATTTAAAAAAATAGCAGAAAAATTATATTCTATAACACCTCAAATTAAATCTGAAATCACTTGGAATGATGTTATTCAAAATAAATTAAAGAACAAGCAATTAAAAATAGAGTTTAAAAATGGGGAGATTAAAAATATAAAAGGAAAAAACTTCAATGAGGTTTTGCCAATACTAGAAAATTCTGGTTTTAATGTCGATTATAAAGGGGATGGATTAAAAGTTAAAAAATATAATATCATTAAAAATTCAAATCATAAAAAAATCATATTAGAATTGACATGAAAATTTTAAAAGATATACTCTATAAAGTGAATATTGATTCGGTTATTGGATCAACTGAAATAAGTATAAATAAAATAGAATTTAATTCTTTAAAAATTCATAAAAATGATTTATTTGTTGCTATTTCTGGAAATATTTTAGATGGTAACCAATTTATTTTACAAGCTATTAAAAAAGGTGCTAGAGTTATTTTATGTGAAATATTGCCAGATATAATAATTAAGAATATTACCTATGTAAAAGTTAAAGACATCAGAGAATCACTTTCTTTGATATGTGCTAATTACTATGGTAATCCATCAAAAAAATTAAATCTTGTTGGAATAACAGGAACTAATGGAAAAACCACTACTGCAAACTTAATGTTTCAGTTGTTTGGATTATTTGATTTTAAGGTTGGTTTAATTTCAACAAACAAAATTATAATAGGTAATAAAAAAATAGAATCTGAACTCACAACACCTGACCCGTTAACTCTTAATAAGGTTTTATTCCAAATGGTTGAATCTAATATTCAATTTTGTTTTATGGAAGTTTCTTCTCATTCGATTCAACAAAAAAGGATTTATGGATTACATTTCAAAGCTGGAGTTTTTACAAATCTTTCCCATGATCATTTAGATTACCATAAGACATTTAGCGAATACAGAAACGTTAAAAAGATTTTTTTTGATTCTTTAAATGACAGTTCATTTGCTATTGTAAATACTGATGACAAGAATGGTAATTATATGGTACAAAATTCAAAAGCTAAAGTCTATAGATATGCATTAAAATCAAAAGCAGATTTTTCTTTAAAAATTTTTGAAAAAGACTTTAATGGAATGAAGATGTCTATAAATGGTTCAGAAATTTGGACAAAATTAATTGGCGAGTTTAATGCTTATAATATTTTGGCTACTTACAGTTTGGCTAAGATACTTGGATTTAGTGAAGATAAATTATTAAATAATATTAGTGCTTTAAATACTGTTGAGGGAAGGTTTGAGAAAGTCATAAGTAACCGAGAGAATAAAACAGGAATAGTTGATTATGCTCATAGTCCAGATTCAATCAAAAAGATATTACAAACATTAAATGAGTTAAAGAAAAATGATGAATCAATTATTACCGTAATTGGGTGTGGAGGAGATAGAGATATAAACAAAAGACCTTTGATGGGTGGAATTGCCGCTTCTTTGAGTGATAAAGTAGTTTTTACATCTGATAATCCAAGGTTTGAAGATCCAAAAATAATTATTGAACAAATTAAATCTGGTGTAGATAAAAATGACTTACATAAGGTAACATCTTTTATAGATAGAAAAAAAGCTATACAGTTTGCTTGTGAAATTAATGGAAGAAATGATGTGATTTTAGTTGCAGGAAAAGGTCATGAAAAATTTCAAATAAAAGGAAATAGTAAAATTGAGTTTGATGACAAAAAAGTACTTCAGGAATTTTTAAAAAACGAAAAATAATATGTTATATTTTTTATTTGAATACTTAGAACTAAAATATCAATTACCAGGTGCAGGTTTGTTTAAATACTTATCATTTAGATCTGCATTAGCATTTATTTTATCATTAATGCTCTCAATTAAATATGGGAAGAACATTATTAACTTTCTTAAAAGAAAACAAATAGGAGAAACAGTCAGAGATTTAGGTCTCATGGGTCAAAAAGAAAAATCAGGAACTCCAACCATGGGTGGTTTGATAATAATTATTGCGACAATAATACCAGTTTTATTGTTTTCTAATTTTAAAAATATTTATATAATTATATTAATATTTACCACAATTTGGTTAGGATTTATTGGATTTTTAGATGATTACATTAAGGTTTTTAAAAAAAATAAAGATGGTCTTAAAGGAAAATTTAAAATAATTGGACAAATCTCTTTAGGATTTATAATAGGATTGACTCTGTTTTATCATCAAGATGTTACAATTAAAGATCAAAATAAAATTAGTAATATTGAGGAAATAGTTGAATATAAATCAACAAAAACTACCCTTCCTTTTTTAAAAGATAATGAATTTGATTATTCATATTTAACAACTTGGACTGGACATAAATCAAACAAACTTAATTTAATAGTATTTGTATTTTTTGTAATACTAATTATTAGCTCTGTATCAAATGGAGCAAATCTGACAGATGGAGTAGATGGTTTAGCTGCAGGTTCATCTGTCATTATTTCTCTCACTCTTGGTGTTTTTGCCTGGATTTCAGGAAATATAATTTTTTCAGACTATTTAAATATTATGTATATACCAAGGGTTAGTGAGGTAGTTATTTTTATCTCTGCATTTATTGGCGGCCTAATTGGGTTTTTATGGTACAATGCTTTTCCTGCTCAAATATTTATGGGAGATACTGGAAGTTTGACTATTGGAGGAGTAATAGCAGTAATAGCAATAATTATTAGAAAAGAGCTACTTCTCCCCTTAATTTGTGGGATTTTTTTAATCGAAACTCTATCGGTTATAATTCAGGTAAGTTATTTTAAGTATACAAAAAACAGATTAGGAATTGGCAAAAGAATATTCTTAATGTCTCCAATTCATCATCACTTTCAAAAACTTGGTTATCATGAAAGTAAAATAGTAGTTAGATTTTGGATTATTGGAATACTAATGGCAATTCTCTCGTTAATAACATTAAAAATTAGATAGCGTGAAAGAAAATTTAATTGTTTTAGGTGGGGGTGAAAGTGGAGTTGGAGCTGCTTATTTAGCTAGCCAGAACGGAATTTCTGTTTTTTTATCTGATAAAAATTTAATTAAATCAAAATATAAAAAAATATTGATTGATAATGAAATAGAGTTTGAAGAGGGTAGACATAGTTTAGATAAAGTTTTAAAAGCAAGTGAAATTATTAAAAGCCCTGGGATTCCTAGTGATTCTAGTTTAATAAGCCATGTTATAAGAAATAACATTCCAATAATTTCCGAAGTTGAATTTGCCAGTAGATTCACAAATGCAAAAATAATTGGAGTGACTGGATCAAATGGAAAAACAACCACTACAAGCCTAATCTATCACATTCTTAAATCTTCAGGTCTAAATGTTGGTATAGGAGGAAATATTGGTAATAGTTTTGCTTTTTTAATTGCAAACAACGATTTTGATTACATTGTTTTGGAGTTAAGTAGTTTCCAATTGGAGGGAGTTTCTAAATTTAAACCAATTATAGCGGTAATCACTAACCTTTCACCCGACCATTTAGAAAGATATGAGTTTAGTTTCAAAAAATATATTGATGCTAAATTTAAAATAATTTCTAATCAAACAAGTTCTGATTTTCTTATTTATAATGGACAAGATGTTAGAATTAAAGAAGAATTAAGGTTTAGACAAATAATCTCTTCAAAAATACCTTTCTCTAATTCAAAAGGTAATATGTGCAATCAAACCTACTCAGAAAATAATAATATAAAATCTGAAATAAATAAAAATAAATTTATGATATCATTAGAAAATTTATCCTTAAAAGGAAAGCATAATGTTCAAAATAGTATGGCAGCTGCAACTGTTGCTCAATTATTAAATATTACAAATCAAGATTTAAAAGAATCTCTAAGTAATTTTCAGTCTATCAATCATCGAATGGAACAGGTACTGACTATTCAAAAAGTTAAATATATAAATGATTCTAAAGCAACTAATGTAAATGCTGTTTATTATGCTCTAGATTCAATGAAAAGTTCAACTGTTTGGATTGTTGGTGGAGTAGATAAGGGCAATAATTATAATGAATTATTACCATTAGTGAGAGAAAAAGTAAAAGCTATAATTTGTTTGGGTCTAGACAATAAAAAAATTATTGATACTTTTTCTTCCATTTCAGATTTAATAATAGAAACTTCAAGTATGACTCAGGCTGTAAATTCTGCATACAGAATTGCAAAACCAAATGATGTTGTATTACTCTCGCCAGCATGTTCAAGTTTTGATTTGTTTGAAAACTTTGAGGATCGAGGAAATCAATTTAAAGAATGCGTTAGAAAACTTTGATGGGAATGATTTTAGAAAAAATAAAAGGTGATAAAATAATATGGACAATTGTGTCTTTGTTAGCTTTTTTTTCATTTTTGCCCGTTTATAGTGCTAGCTCAAATTTTGGAAATGATCTTATTTTTTCAAATATGATTAAACATGTGGCAATTATTTTTATTGGAATTTTAATTATGTATGCCACTCATTTAGTTCCTTATAAATATTTCAAGGGCTTATCAGTTATTGGATTGCCTGTGATAATTATTTTATTATTGCTTACAGCTTTACAAGGTAATGTTATTGATGGTGCAAATGCAAGTAGATGGATTAAATTGCCTGTTGTTGGCTTGTCATTTCAACCTTCTTCTATGGCAATCGTAATATTGATGGTTTATACGGCTTTTTACCTATCAAAAAACTATAGTCAAAAAATAAAGTTTACTAAATCAATTTTACCACTTTGGTTGCCAATATCTATAGTTATTTTGTTGATTTTACCATCAAATTTTTCTACTGCTGCAATGATATTTTTAATGATTTTGACTCTAATATTTATTGGTCGATATCCAATTAAATATTTAATAGCTATAATTTTTTCAGGAATCTTTATTTTAATATTTTTTATTCTTTTAACTAAAAGTTATCCCGAAATGATGCCGAATAGAGTAGATACTTGGACCAAGCGAATAGAAAATTATTTAGGCTCAGAAAGTGACGAGGCAAACTATCAAATTATTAGAGCTAAATCGGCTATCGCTAATGGTTCAGTTTTTGGAGTTGGAGCTGGAAAAAGTTCTATGAAAAATTTATTACCACAAAGCACTTCTGACTTTATTTATGCTATAATTACAGAAGAATATGGTACAATTGGTGCAGTTTCTATTTTATTGTTATATACGTGGCTTTTGTTTAGGATTATTGTAGTGTCATATAAATCAGAAACTGTTTTTGGACAATTACTAGCTTTAGGTGTAGGATTGCCGATTATTTTCCAAGCATATTTAAATATGGGTGTAGCAGTACAACTTTTTCCCGTAACTGGTCAACCACTTCCTTTAATAAGTACTGGTGGAACATCAATTTGGATGACATTTATGGCTATTGGAATAGTTTTAAGTGTTAGTGTAAATAAAAATGGCTCAGAAAAAACAAATGATAGTAACCCTTTAAAAGTTTTAAGTGAAGATATATAGATTTTTAATTTCTGGCGGAGGAACTGGTGGGCATATATACCCTGCAATTTCTATTGCAGATGAATTATCAAAAAGTTTTATTTCTTCAGAAATTTTATTTGTTGGTTCTATTGATAGAATGGAGATGAACAAGGTCCCTGAACACGGTTATAATATTAAAGGTTTATGGATAAGTGGAATCAAACGAAAGATACATTTTTCTAATTTATTAATCCCTTTTAAAATATTACATAGTTTAATCAAATCTTATTTAATTATTAAAAAATTTAAACCTGATTTTGTAATAGGCACAGGAGGGTTTGCTAGTGGTCCTATTTTGTATGTCGCTTCAAAACTAAAGTTACCTACACTTATTCAGGAACAAAATTCCTATGCAGGACTAACCAATAAAATTTTATCAAACTCTGTTGAAACAATTTGTGTCGCTTACGATAATATGAGTAAATACTTTCCCTCTAATAAAATATTTTTTACAGGTAATCCTATTCGAAAGGAAATTTATGAATCAAAAATTTCTAAAAAAGAATCGGATGATTATTTCGATATTTCTAGACCCAACAAGGTCTTATTAGTCCTGGGAGGAAGTTTAGGTGCGAAATGTATCAATGAATTTATTTCTAAAAATTTAGAATTTTTTAATAATAATAAAATTGAGATTATTTGGCAATGCGGAAATATATATTATGATAGATATAAAAAATATAATTCTCAAAAAGTCAAACTATTTCCTTTTATAAAAGACATAAACAAAGCTTATAATTCGGCAGATTATATTATTTCAAGATCTGGAGCTAGTGTAATTTCTGAACTATGTATTGTTGCTAAGCCAGTTATTTTTGTCCCATCACCAAATTTAACTGAGGATCATCAGACAAAAAATGCAATAAATATTGTTAAAAATAACGCTGCAGTTATGGTAAAGGAAAAAGATTTAAATAAAATGTTTTTTAGTGTATTTAAAAAAATAATTAATGATGAAAGTTACAGTAAAGAGCTTTCTAAATCCATAAAGTTATTGGCAAAACCTGATGCAACAAATAGAATTGTTGAACAAATTAAGAGAAGATTGAAAAATGGAAATAAATTATAGTAAAGTATATTTTATTGGTATTGGTGGTATTGGAATGTCTTCTATTGCTTTATATTTTTTAAATAGCGGAAAATTAGTAGCTGGTTATGATAAAACAAAAACAGACTTAACACAAACTTTAATAAATAATGGAGTGCACATCAACTTTAATTTAAATTTGAATAATATACCCTCTCATTTTATGGATTGTTCAAACACATTAATTGTGTATACACCAGCTATTTCAAATGATAATATTCAATTAGATTATTTTGTAAAAAATGGTTTTCATGTTTTAAAAAGATCACAAGTTTTAGGGCTTATTTCTCAAAATAAATTTTGTATAGCAATAGCTGGAACACACGGAAAAACAACAACTTCAACTATTTTATCACATTTGCTTTATGAAAATAACATCAGCTTTACATCCTTTATTGGTGGGATTTCAGAAAATTACAATAGTAATTTGATTGAAAATGGACAAGAGATAGTGCTAGTTGAGGCTGACGAATTTGACAGATCATTTCTAACTTTAAAACCTAATATAGCGTGTATAACATCAATTGATTCCGATCATTTAGATGTTTATAATTCAGCAAAAGAATTGCAGGAAACTTTTAAAGAATTTGCTGATAATTTAGAAAAAGATGGAGTCCTTTTTAAAAGTTTTGATTTGCCGATAAATGGAATTGATTATGGTTTTAGTCCTAAAGCGGACTATTCTGTTGAAAACTATAGAGTTGAAGATGACTGCGTTTATTTTGATGTTAAATATCCAAATTCATTATGTAAAAATATTAAGTTTAATATGCCTGGTAAGCACAATGTGTGTAATGCATTAGCTGCTTTTGCAATTTGCAAGAACTTAAAAATTAATGATGATGATTTGGTTAAATCTTTTGGAACATTTAAAGGGGTAAAAAGAAGGTTTAGCTATGTGTTAAAATCCCCTAAGATATTGATAGATGATTATGCTCATCATCCTAAAGAAATTAAAGCAATAAGTGACTCTGTTTATTCATTATATCCCACAAAAAAAATAATGGCAGTTTTTCAACCTCATTTATTTTCAAGAACTAAAGATTTTATGGATGATTTTGCATATGAGTTATCAAAGTTTAATGAGATAGTATTAATGAATATTTATCCAGCAAGAGAAGACCCTATTATTGGAATTGATTCAAAAGAACTGTTAAATAGAATTGATAATAATAAAAAAATATTACTTGAAAGGGATGACTTAACAGATTATATTATTAAATCTGAATCTGATGTAATAGTAGTTATGGGTGCTGGTGATATTTCAAAGGAAGTAGAAAAAATTAAAAATGCAATATTAAATTAAAATGAGATTAAGAGTACTGAAATTATTGACAATGTTTTTTTTAGTTATTTTTTTAGCAGCTTTTAGTATAATTAGAAATGGAGAAAGAACAATTGATTTTGACAGTATAAATTATCTAGATTCTAAATTTAAGTTTATTTCTGTAGAATCGGTTGATAAATTGTTAAAACAAAGTGATTCCATTTCTTTAAAGCTTATGAAAAGAAATTTAAATTTGGGGAGTTTAGAAAGAATAATTAATAAGAATGCATTTATATATTCTGCTGAAGTTTCGTTGAGTTTAGATAGTGAAATAGGTATTAAAATTATAGAAAAAGAACCAGTGTTTAGAGTTTTAAAGGACAAATATTATATTGATTCAAGTGGAGATAAAATGCCATTATCTAAAAATTATTCAGAAAGAATCCCTTTGATTTTAAAAGACATTGATTCTACTAAATTGATAAGTTTAGGTATGTTGGGTGATTATTTTAAAAATGACAATTTTTTAAATGATCATATAATAGGCTTAGAAATTATAAATAATGAATTTATTTTTCATGTAAATAATTTTTCTTATATAGTTAAAATGAAAGATTTAAATCAATACAAAAATCGATTTAAAAATTATAAAGCATTTTATAAATCTGCATTAAATGACAGTATTTTAGATAAAGCAAGTTCAATTAATTTGAATTTTAGAAATCAAGTAATTGTTCAAAAAAAATAATATGGAAGGAAAAAATTTATTTGTAGGATTGGATATTGGTACTACAAAAATAGTAGCAATGATTGGTTCATTAAATGAGTACAATAAATTAAAAATTATTGGAATTGGAAAATCTAAAAGTCTTGGAGTTCATCGTGGTGTAGTTAATAACATAACCCAAACCATTCAATCAATTCAAGCTGCAATTCAAGAAGCCGAGTCAGATTCATCTGAAAAAATTGAAAAAGTAATTGTAGGTATTGCAGGTCAGCATATAAGAAGTTTACAACATAGTGATTACATAACCAGAATAAATTCTGATCAAGTTATTGATCAGGATGATTTAGAAAGTCTAATAAACCAGGTTTATAAATTAGTTATGCTTCCTGGCGAAGAAATTATTCACGTCCTTCCTCAGGAATATAAAGTTGATGGACAAGGAGAAATTAAAGAACCTATAGGAATGTTTGGCGGAAGATTAGAGGCGAATTTTCATGTTGTAGTTGGTCAGGTTTCATCAATAAAAAATATTGCTAGGTGTATAAAAAGTGCTGGAATTGATTTTGAAGGAATTACTCTCGAACCCATAGCTTCTTCAGATGCTGTTCTAAGTCAAGAAGAAAAAGAAGCCGGGGTTGCTTTAATTGATATCGGAGGAGGAACAACAGACTTGGCTATTTTTAAAGATGGAATAATTAGACACACATCGGTAATTCCATTTGGAGGAAATGTTATCACTGATGATATAAAAGAGGGGTGTTCTATTATTGAAAAACAAGCTGAATTATTAAAAGTTAAGTTTGGTTCGGCTTGGCCAGGAGAAAATAAAGAAAATGAAATTGTTTCGATTCCAGGTCTTAGAGGAAGAGAACCAAAAGAAATTACTCTTAAAAACTTATCCAAAATAATACATGCTAGAGTTGTTGAAATTATTGAACAAGTTTATATCGAAATTAAAAACTACGGACATGAAGAACAAAAAAAGAAGTTAATAGGAGGAATTGTTCTGACAGGGGGAGGAAGTCAACTCAAACATCTCAAACAATTAGTCGAATATATTACAGGAATGGATACAAGACTTGGTTATCCAAGTGAACATTTAGCTGGCAATAACTCAATTGAGATTTCAAGCCCAATGTATGCTACTGCAGTAGGTCTTGTCATGAATTCAACTAAAGTTAAAAAAAATAAGGATAACGAAAATATTGAAGATAATAATGAATTAAATAATAATATTGAAAATAATGGTGAAGTTGAAGTAAACGAAAGAACAACCATTTTTGAAAGATTCACTGAGTCACTTAAAACTTTTTTAGATAACGCCGAATAAAAAAATAATTATGCAATTAAATCCAGAAATTAATAATCTTCCATTTGATTTACCCAAAAATCAGAGTAACGTAATTAAGGTAATAGGAGTTGGTGGAGGAGGAAGTAATGCAATTAACTATATGCATTCCAAAGGAATAAAAGGAGTAGATTTTGTAGTCTGTAATACAGATTCTCAAGCATTAGAAAATAGTCCTGTAGAAAATAAAATTCAACTTGGAATAACTCTTACTGAGGGTTTAGGTGCGGGTGCAAATCCTAAAATTGGGGAACAAGCAGCTGTTGAAAGTTTTGATGATATTAGAAAAATGTTTGAAACCAATACTAAAATGGTTTTCATTACGGCAGGTATGGGTGGAGGAACTGGTACTGGTGCTGCTCCAATTATTTCAAAACTTGCTAAAGAAATGGATATTTTGACCGTAGGAATTGTAACAATGCCATTTCAATTTGAGGGTAAAATAAGATCTGAACAAGCTAAAATTGGAGTAGATAAGTTAAGAAAGCAAGTAGATGCATTAATTGTTATTAATAATAATAAACTAAGAGATATATATGGAAATTTAGGTTTTAAAGAAGGTTTTGCTAAAGCAGATGAAGTATTGGCGACTGCTTCTAAAGGAATTGCAGAAGTTATTACCCATCATTATACTCAAAATATTGATTTAAAAGATGCAAAAACAGTTTTACATAATAGTGGAAACGCAATAATGGGATCTTCTGTTGCTTCTGGTTCAAAAAGATCAATTGAGGCTATTTCTTCTGCATTAGATTCTCCTTTGTTAAATGATAATAGGATAACAGGCGCTAAAAACGTATTACTATTAATTGTTTCAGGAAAAGAAGAAATTACAATAGATGAAATAGGTTTAATAAATGATTATATACAAGAGAGAGCTGGTCACGGCGCTAATATAATTATGGGAGTAGGAGAAGATGATTTATTAGAAAGTTCTATTTCTGTAACTGTGATAGCAACTGGGTTTGACCCTAATCAACAAGAGGAAATCTTACATACAGATCCTAAAAAAATTATTCACAGCTTGGATGATAATAAAGAGATAATACAAAATTTTAATGATGATAATGATTCAGAAGAAAAAATTCCCCTTCAATTTGATTTTTCATCTCATTCAATTGATTTTAAAAACACAGATATATCGTTAGACTCAACTAATAAAATTAATATTGATAATCAGAGAGTTGAATCTGAAATGATATCTAAAAATAAAATCAATAAAATGGAGGTTTCTTTTGAAGAAATAAATTTTGATATGAATATCAAAGAAGAAGAAATTGTAATTGATGATATGTCATTTAATGTAAATGAACCTGAACTAGTTGAATCTGCAGACCAGGTTTCTTTAGACTTTGATATGCCAATCGTTAAACATAATGAGTATTCAGATAAAATAGTTCATGAGCTTATTGAAGATGTAAATGATATAATTGTGAATGATCCAGTTCATATTATTCCAGTAAATGAAGTAAATGGAGCCGATATAAAAAAATCTGGGATTGACGACTATGCTAAATTAAAAGATCAATCTAATTCTTTGGAAATAAATGAGAATAAAAGAGTTTTTAATCCTATTAATAGTTCAATAGCTGAAGGCTTGGCAAAAAGAACTGAAGCTAGAAAAATAAAATTAAAAGAGTATAACTATAATTTTTCTAAAGCTAAAAGAATATTAGAAATGGAAAATGAACCTGCTTTTAAACGTGCGGGAGTCGATTTAAATGAATTTGAATCTACAAAAGCTTCTAGGACAAGTGTTAGTGAGGATTCAAATGGAGAAATTAATCTTAGAACAAATAATTCATTTTTACATGACAATGTTGATTAGTCTTTTTTAAACTAAATTTGTTAAAAAATATTTGATGGCATTAATCGATAAAATATCAGAATCTATAATGGTTTCAATGAAAGAAAAAGATACGGTTTCTTTAGAATCTTTAAGGGCTGTTAAATCTGCATTGCTTTTAGCTCAAACTCAAAAAGGAAACTCATCAGGCGTTTCGAAAGAGGATGAAATTAAAATTTTGCAAAAATTAGTTAAGCAAAGAAAAGAAAGTGCAGAGATTTATATCTCTCAAAATCGTTCTGAGCTTGCTGAAGTTGAGTTTAATCAATATAAAATAATCGAACGTTTTTTACCTAAACAAATGAGTGTAGATGAGATTGAAAAAATTATATCAGATTTAATAAATAAAACTGGGGCATCTGGAATGAAAGACATGGGTAAAATCATGGGAATGGCATCCAAACAATTATCTGGTACGGCAGATGGAAAAACTATTTCTAATATAGTCCGGACTAAACTTTCTTAAATTACATGGCTCAGTAGTTCAACTGGATAGAATATCAGATTTCGGCTCTGAGGGTTGGGGGTTCGAATCCTCCCTGAGTCACAAAATACTCCTCACTTAATTAGTGAGGTTTTTTTAATGTTTTATTAAAAGTAAGGTAAACATCCATTGAGAAAATCTTTTTACATGATGAAAAATAAACTAATAATTAATTTGTAGAAAATTTATATATACAAATTGAATAATATTTTTCATTAGGTTTTAGAAGCGTATTCGGGAAATTTTCTTGATTAGGACTGTTTGGAAAATGTTGAGTTTCAAGACAAAATGCTGATCTTTTTTTGTAAACTTTATTGTGTTTTCCAATACTGCCACTTAAGAAATTTCCTCCATAAAACTGCATTCCGGGTTCATTAGTATAAACCTCTAATGTTCTTCCAGATTTCATTTCAAACACTTTTGCTGCAATTATTTCTTTTGATTTTGAATTATTAAGCACATAATTGTGATCGTATCCTTTTCCATAATTTAATTGATTATTATCTTCATCAACCCTTTTTCCTATTATGGTTGGTAAAGTAAAGTCAAATGGGGTGTTTACCACTAATTCTATGTCACCTGTAGGGATTAATGTTTCATCAACAGGAGTAATTGAATTAGCATTTATATAAAGTAAGTGGTCATTAATTGTTTCATTTCCTGCACCTTGTAAATTAAAAAACGAATGATGTGTTAAGTTTACATAAGTAGATTCATCTGTGCTAGCAAAGTATTCTATTTTTAATTCATCAGAGTCATTTAAAGTATAAACAACTTTTATGTCTAAATTTCCTGGGTAGCCTTCTTCCATATTTTTAGAAAGATATTTCAGTTCCAATGCCTGCTCATTAATTTGGTTGGCTTCCCAAATAACATCACTAAATCCTTTTTCCCCCCCATGAAGATGATTTGAGCCATTATTTTTTTCTAAATAATATTCTTTATAATTAATTATGAACTTTCCATCCTTAATTCTGTTTCCATATCTTCCAATTGTCGCTCCAAAGTACTTCTCATCGGCATTTATATAGTTATCTATATTATCAAACCCTAAAACAATATCTTCAAAATTTCCATTTAAATCAGGCGTCCACAATGAAACAACTCTAGCTCCATAATTAGTAATTTCAGTTATTAAACCATTTTTATTTTTTAAAACATAAAGGCCTATTTCTTTTCCATTTATATTTTTTATAAAATCTTTCTTGTTTAAAAGTTTGATATCTGTTTTCATATTACAAGATTGGTTCAAAAAAAAGGTGAATAATAATAATAAAAAATAAAATTGATTTTTCATCAAAATTATTTTATAAGTCAACTGACTTGGTTATTTCTAGAAATTTTTTTGGAGCTGTAACAATGTTTAAAAATTGAAATTTCATTTCAATTGAGTCCAATATTTCTTTTGTTTTAATCGTTACGTTTATTTCTCCCCTCGCTGGGACTTCCAAAAAGGAATTATAGCTATGAAACGTATACTCACCTAAATATTTTAATTTGTAGGGAACTACACTATGATTTTTAATATTAACGGTGACTATTTTTTTATAGTAACCTTTACTAGTAATTGTTAAATTCTCATCGATTATAGGTAGAATATTTTCCTCTTTTCCAATTAACATATCTTTATGCCAAACAAATGTTTTTTGATTAAATAACGCATCCCTTATACTTTTAATAGTTCTATTTTTAGAAATAATGAATGTAATCGGTCTATGGCCTCCATCTTTTTTTTCATACTCCCAATCAATTAATCCGTGAATATCACTAGTTCCCATTATAGTTAAATTATTTGATAGAGCAATTTCTAAAGCTTCTTCTGAATAGGTGTGTTCATTTACAACTTCTATTCCATGAAATAATTTTTCCTCCAATAATTCTTTATGTAATGCATCTAGTTTAGCTATACCATCATCTCTGTTTTCTACCCAATTTGGATGGTTCCAAAACACAAAAGCACCTTGATTATTGGCTTCTTGAATCGCTACTTTACCATCAGGATTTAAAAGTGGGTTAGCATCTTTTATAAAGATTGCATTAAAATGACCTGGTGGCATTGGTTTTGTAATTTCTGTACCGTTAACTACTGTTAATGTTTCTTCTTTTCTTAACAATCCTTTGGAAACTATGTATGATCTATTTCTATCAGGAATAATAATATCACTACTGAAGCTTAAATATTCTAAATGCTCTGTCAAAGAGATTAAATCAAGGCTATCTCTTCTAGCCTCTTTAACCCTTATACTTGGCCATACTTCACCATCGGAAAAGACACTGTGGATATGTAAGTCTGAAGAAATAAGATAGTTAGCATCTGAACTTTTAAAAAATATTTTTCTTTTTTGGGAATAAGTATTTAGAGTGATTAAAATTATTAATATTAAAGTCAAGTTTTTCATGATTTTTTTTAAAGATTATTAATATTTGATTTCATCAATTTATGAATAATTTCATTAATTTTAAGAATAAATATTTTATTAAAATGAAAAATTTCCCCCCCTTATATTTAATCATTTGTTTAATAACATTAAACTCATGCACATCATTAAAAATATTTTCCCCTCATACTGATAATCACTATTATACAAATAAAGAAATTTTAAAAGATAGTAAACCAGTTTTAAGTGGAACTAAATTAGATTATAAAGACTTGTTTAATGGAACAGATTTAAGCGGTTGGATAGTTTATGGTACAGAAAAATGGTATGTAGTAGATGGACTTTTAGTTTGTGAGAGTGGACCAGATGCTAAATATGGTTACTTAGGAACAGAAAATTATTATGATAATTTTATTTTAGATTTAGAATTTAAGCAAGAAAGTAACGGAAATAGTGGAGTATTTTTTAGATCTACTATTGATGGTATAATAATAAAAGGATGGCAAGTTGAAGTTGCCCCAGCAGGTCATCCACTTGATAAAACCGGAGGAATATATGAATCTTATGGAAGAGGTTGGTTGATAAAACCTGATTCTAAATATGACTCGGTTGTAAAAGATAATGAATGGAATAAAATGAGAATTAAAGTTTTTAATGATCAAGTAACTACTTGGGTTAATGGTACTCAAATGATAAACTTAAAGGATTCTATTATCTCTAAAGGTAAGGGAGGTATTGCATTGCAAATTCATGATGGTGGAGGAATAAAAGTAAAATGGAAAAATATTAAAATTCATGAGTTTAAAAAACCTGACATAGATATTAATTTTTAAATATCCTTCCTGAAGAGTGGTCTTTTATTGCACCAGTTACACTTTTTAGACAATTATTTTTTCCTTTACTTTTAAGAAGTCCCATATAAGCAAAAATCATAGCTTCTTTAAAATCTATTATTTTTTTTTCTGGTACCACTAATTCACACTTCACTTTTCTTTTTATTGAATCTATTAAGGTTTTGTTATAGGTTCCTCCACCTGTTATTAACATTTTATTTTTTGAAAATCCTGAAATAGATCTGTTTAATTGATCTGAAATATGTTCTATGTAAGTTATTAGAACATCTTCAGGTTTTAACGAGAATTTTTCTATTAATGGTAAAACTTTTGAATTAACGAATTCAATTCCTAAAGATTTTGGACCTGTTTTTCTATAAAAACTCATCTTATTAAGTTTATTTAAAAGATCGATATTAATCCCCCCCTTTTTTGATAAAGCTCCATCTTTATCAAAAGCATATCCTAGTTTATTTGAATAATGGTTTAAAACAGTATTAACTGGACAAATATCAAAAGCTTTAATTCCGCTTGAATCTTTAATAGAAATATTAGAAAATCCACCAAGATTTAAGCAGAACTTATAATTAGAGAAAAGATTTAAGTCTCCAATTGGAACTAGAGGAGCACCTTGTCCTTGATAACTTATATCTTGAGTTCTAAAATCAGAAATGACTTGAATTTTTGTGCTTTTATTTATTGTTTTTCCATTTCCGATTTGAAGAGTTATTCCTTTTTCAGGTTTATGGAATATTGTATGTCCGTGAGAAGATATTAAATCAATTTTAGTAATAGAAAATTCCTTTATAAATTCTTTTATATAATCACTTAATAAAGTTCCATATTCAATATCAAGTTTATTTAATTGTTTTTTATTTAAAAAAATAGATTCTTTTAATTTTTTAGCCCATATTTCCTCATATTCAAACGTTTTATTATAAATAATATTAAATTTTTTATTATCCGACTTTTTAAAAGAAACTAAACATATATCAACACCATCTAGCGAGGTGCCACTCATTAAACCAATAACATTAATAGAATTATTATACATAAATTAATCTATGTACTTAAATTAAACATATTAAAATTTAGTTGATTAAATCGGTAAGAGCACTTATAGTTTGTATTGGGTTTTTCGATTTAAATACAAAACTTCCTGCGACTAGAACATCGGCCCCATCATCAACTAATCTTTTAGCATTTTTAGAATTTACTCCACCATCAATTTCGATTATTGCCTTAGAATTTTTATTTTCGATTAGCGATTTAAGGTCTTTTACTTTTTGGTAAGTATTTTCAATAAAAGATTGCCCTCCAAATCCAGGGTTAACACTCATAATACAAACTAAATCAATTTCATTTATAATTGATTCAAGAGATGAAATAGGAGTATGAGGATTGATTGCAACTCCAGCTTTCATTTCAAGGCTTTTTATTTTTTGAACAGTCCTGTGTAGATGTGTACAAGCTTCAAAGTGAACTGTTAACACACAACTTCCAAGTTCTGCAAATTTCTCTAAATAATTATCTGGATTAACAATCATCAAATGTACATCTAATGGTTTTTTTGCACATTTTTTTAAAACATTCATTATTGGAGTTCCAAAAGATATATTCGGAACAAAAACACCATCCATTACGTCAATATGAAACCAATCAGCTTTACTATTATTGACCATCGAAATCTCATTTTCTAGATTTCCAAAGTCAGATGCAAGCATTGAAGGTGCTATTAATTTCATGTTAGCCTAAGTACGTTTTTAATATTTTACTTCTTGATGTATGTTTTAATCTTCTAATAGCTTTTTCTTTAATTTGTCTTACTCTTTCTCTTGTTAAGTCAAATGTTTCTCCTATTTCCTCTAAAGTCATTGCGTGTTTTTCACCTAATCCAAAATAAAGCCTAACAACATCAGCTTCTCTTGGAGTTAACGTTTCAAGAGCTCTTTCAATTTCTGTTCTTAAAGATTCGTGAAGAAGATTTTTATCTGGATTTGGAGATTCACCACTTCTTAAAACATCATATAGATTTGAATCTTCACCTTCAACTAGCGGAGCATCCATTGATACATGTCTTCCGGAATTTTTCATAGACTCTTTAACATCTGAAATAGTCATGTCAAGTTCTTTTGCAATTTCTTCAGCAGATGGAACCCTTTCATTTGCTTGTTCTAAAAAAGCAAACATTTTATTTATTTTGTTAATAGATCCGATTTTATTTAAAGGGAGTCTAACAATTCTTGACTGTTCTGCTAATGCTTGAAGAATTGATTGACGAATCCACCATACAGCATAAGAAATAAATTTAAACCCTCTGGTTTCATCAAATCTTCTAGCAGCCTTAATAAGACCAAGGTTTCCTTCATTAATTAAATCGGGAAGAGTTAAACCTTGATTTTGATATTGCTTAGCTACGGAAACAACAAACCTAAGATTAGCTTTGGTTAATTTGTCTAGAGCATTTTCGTCTCCAGCTCTAATTTTTTGTGCTAACTCTACCTCTTCTTCCGCAGTAATTAAATCAACTTTACCTATTTCTTGTAAATACTTATCTAAAGAAGCAGTTTCTCTATTGGTAACCTGTTTGGTTATTTTTAATTGTCTCATTTGAAGTTATTAAAATTATTATACGTAAATAATCATATAAAGGTTACAGTTTATATCAAATATTATAAATTGAACAAGGAAAACAGGTTTTTCTACCTGTTGTTTCTATTTCTGTTGTCTCTCCCTCTATTATCTGATCTTGGCGGTCTTGGTGGTCTTTCCACATAACCCTCAGGCTTTTCTAATAAAGCTTTTCTAGAAACTTTTTCTTTTCTTGTTCTAGGATCTACTCCAAAATATTTAACCTCCAATTCATCTCCAAGTTTAAGCACATCGCTCACATTATCTGTTCGTTCCCATGCAATTTCACTAACATGTAAAAGCACTTCATTTCCAGGTGCATCTAAATATTCAACTACTGCCCCAAAATCTAACATTTTTATAACTTTTACTTCGTATGTATTTCCTTTTTCAGGCTTAAACAATAGTGATTCAATTTTTGAAAGTACAGAATCAATTCCCTCTTGATCAGTACCAAGAATTTCAACAATTCCTTCTTCAGTTTCTGGGTCTTCATTAATAACTATTGTACATCCAGTAGTTTTTTGTAGTTCTTGAATTACTTTTCCACCCGGGCCGATAAATGGGCCGATAAATTCATTAGGTATTCTACTAGTTACCATTTTAGGAGAATGAGATTTTACATCTACATTCGGTTTTGCAATAGTTTCAGAAATTTTATCTAAAATATGAAGTCTACCATCTCTTGCTTGTTTTAAAGCATTTACTAAGATTTCATAAGATAAACCCTTAATTTTAATATCCATTTGACAAGCTGTTATTCCTTCTGTTGTTCCAGTAACTTTAAAGTCCATGTCACCTAGATGATCTTCATCACCTAAAATATCACTTAAAACAGCATATCTGTCACCATCAGAAATTAGACCCATGGCAATACCAGAAACTGGTCTTGTTAGTTGGACCCCAGCATCCATTAAAGCCATTGTCCCTGAGCAAACAGTAGCCATTGATGATGAACCATTAGATTCAAGAACTTCACTTACAACTCTTACAGTGTATGGGCAGTCTTCAGGAATCATTCCCTTTAACCCTCTTTGAGCTAAATTTCCGTGTCCTACCTCTCTTCTTGATGTTCCTCTAAGTGGTCTAGCTTCTCCAGTACAAAATGGAGGAAAATTATAATGCAAATAGAAAGTTTCCTCACCTTCAAAAGAAGGCATATCAATTTTGTTAGCATCTCTAGATGTTCCTAATGTAACTGTAGCTAAAGCTTGGGTTTCACCTCTAGTAAATATAGCTGATCCGTGAGTTGATGGTAAATAATCAACTTCACTCCATATATCTCTTATTTCATCTGTTTTTCTACCATCTAGTCTTAATCCTTCACTTAAGGTAAGTTCTCTAATAGCTTCTTTTTGAGATTTACTAAAATATGTACCAATTAATTTACCATGTTCTTCAATTTCTTCTTCAGAAAAAGATGCTTTTATTTCTTCTTTTAAGTTTGAAAAAGCTAAGCTACGTTCAGCTTTTGAAGTTCCTTTTTTTGCAATAGCATAACATTTATCGTAAGAAGCTTCGTGAATTTTTGTAGCTAATTCCTCATTTTCATTACTGGTTTCATATTCTCTCACCTCCTTTTTTCCTACAGCATTTGCTAATCTTTCTTGAGCTTCAATTTGAATTTTAATAGATTCATGAGCAAATTTTATCGCATCTGCCATTTCTTCTTCACTACACTCGTCCATTTCTCCTTCAACCATCATTACAGAGTCGGCTGAAGCGCCAACCATTATTTCAATATCTGCATTAGCTAATTGAGCTCTACTTGGATTAATAATAAATTTACCATCAACTCTAGCAACACGAGCTTCAGAAATGGCACATTCAAAAGGAAAGTCACTCAATTGGATTGCAGCAGATGCGGCAAGACCTGCAAGAGCATCGGGCATTACATCTTCGTCATGAGACATTAACTGAATCATTACTTGGACTTCTGAATGATAATCTTTTGGAAACAATGGTCTAAGAACTCTGTCTACCAAACGCATTGTTAATATCTCTCCATCACTTGGTCTAGCTTCTCTTTTGAAGAAACCTCCAGGATATCTTCCTGCGGAAGCAAATTTTTCTCTGTAATCTACGGTTAGTGGAAGGAAATTTACATTAGATGCTTCATAATTAGAAACTACGGTACATAGAAGCATTGCTTTTCCCATTTGAACTACAACAGATCCATGAGCTTGTTTTGCAAGTTTCCCAGTTTCAAGTGTAATTATACGTCCATCACCAAGGTCAATGGACTCATTATAAGTTTTAATTTTCATATTTTTTCATTAATTAATTTAAGTTGTGTTGTGTCTTAAGTAGAATACCAATGAAAAACTATGTAGAAAATTTTTATTTACGCAGATTAAGTTTTTTAATGATTTCTCTGTAACGAGTAATATCTTTACTTTTAAGGTAGCTTAACAAGCTTTTTCTTTTACCTACCATCATTACTAATGATCTTTCCGTGTTAAAATCTTTACGATTTTTTTTTAGATGTTCAGTTAAGTGATTAATTCTAGTGGTGAATAAAGCAATTTGTCCTTCTGCGGATCCGGTATCTGTATCAGATTTTCCGTGTTCTTTAAATATTTCTTTTTTGTTTTCTTTAGATAAATACATGCCAATATTTTTGTAAATAATTCTTATGTAACCAATATTAATTTATTGGAAGCGCAAATATAGTATTAAATTTTATAAAAGGAGTAATTAAATTTTATTAGAACGAATGGGTCTATTAAGTATTAAATCAAAATATAAATTTATTTTTTCTTTTAGTTCAGTCCTAGGAGTAATAAAATCTAAAAAGCCATGTTCCAGTAAAAATTCAGATCTTTGAAATCCATCTGGAAGATCTTTTCCTGTGGTGTCTTTTACTACTCTAGGTCCAGCAAATCCTATTAATGCTCCTGGCTCTGAGATGTTTATATCACCGAGCATTGCGAAAGATGCAGTAGTTCCTCCAGTTGTAGGATCAGTACACAAAGAAACATAAGGAAGTTTTTTGTTAGAAAGTTGAGCAAGTTTTGCAGATGTTTTAGCCATTTGCATTAATGAGATAGCCCCTTCCATCATTCTTGCTCCACCCGACTTAGATATTATCAATAATGGTATTTTTTTTGAAATTGCTTGATTAACAGCTCTTGTGATTTTTTCACCAACAACTGAACCCATAGATCCACCAATGTATCTAAAATCCATGCAAGCTATAACCATTTCTAAACCCATAGATTTACCTACGGCTATTTTAATAGCATCTTTTAAACCTGTTTTCTTTTCGGCTTCTTTTATCCTTGTTTTATAAGGCTTGTAGTCAGTAAATTTTAACGGATCTTTGGAAGTAAGTTTGGAATCTAATTCTATATATTTACCATCAAATAGAATATTAAAATACTCGTCACTTCCAATTCTTAAATGAAAACCATCTTCAGGAGATACATAAAAATTTTGTTCAAGTTCATCAGTATCTATAATTTTTCCAGTAGGTGTTTTGTGCCATAAACCCTCAGGTGTATCTTTTTTTTCTTTTGTTGCAGTCTGAATTCCTTTTATTGTTCTTTTAAACCAAGCCATTTATAAGGATGTTTTTTTCAAATATAAGAAACTAAATTATTCAATCGTATTTATATTGTTTAGATCTTTAAAAGCTTGAATTAATCTATTTTTAAAACTTTCTTCGGCCTTTCTTAACCAAACTCTTGGATCATAATATTTCTTATTAGGAATATCAGATCCTTCAATATTTCCAATTTGATTTTTTAAGAACTCATGGTTGGAATTGAAATAATCTCTTACTCCGGTCATAAAAGCATATTGCATGTCTGTGTCAATATTCATTTTAATAGCTCCGTAATCAATGGCTTCTCTAATTTCTTCAATGGAAGAACCTGATCCACCATGAAAAACAAAGTTTATAGTGTTTTCTGGTAAATTAAATTTTTTAGAAATATATTCTTGAGAATTTTTTAAAATTTTTGGAGTTAATTTTACGTTCCCAGGCTTGTAAACTCCATGAACATTTCCAAAGGCTGCAGCAATTGTAAATCTATCACTAACTTTAGATAATTCCTCATAAGCATAAGCTACTTCTTCAGGCTGAGTATATAATTTTGAATCATCCACATCTGTATTATCAACTCCATCTTCTTCTCCTCCAGTAATACCTAACTCTATTTCTAAAGTCATACCTATTTTGCTCATTCTTTTTAAATATTTTTTACAAATTGAAATATTTTCTTCTATAGGTTCCTCAGACAAGTCAATCATGTGAGAACTAAAAAGTGATTTGCCAGTTGATTTAAAATGATCTTCACTCGCAATTAGAAGTCCATCAATCCATGGGAGAAGTTTTTTAGCGGCATGATCAGTATGAAGAATTACAGTAACATTGTAAGCTTTTGAGAGTTCGTGAACATGTTTGGCACCAGCTATAGCACCTCTAATAGCTGCGTTTTGATTTTCGTTTGACAACCCTTTTCCAGCATTAAAGACAGCTCCTCCGTTTGAAAATTGAATTATAACAGGTGCATTCAATGATGAAGCAGTTTCTAAAACACCATTAATTGAATTAGATCCAATAACATTTACAGCTGGTAATGCAAATTTTTTTTCTTTTGCTAGTTTGAAAATCTCTTGAACTTCATCTCCTGTAGCAACTCCACTTTGTATTTTCATCATATTAAAAATTTTATTTATAGAAACCACGAAATTAAAAAGAAATATTGATTTAAAATGGATAATTTAACCCTATGTTGAATACTGCTTTTTTAATTTTAAAATCAGTTAACCATCTTTCATCAATATCAAGAGCAGGATTGTATGTTTTTAAACCCATATCCAACCTTAAAACAAAGTAACCAACATTATACCTTACCCCAATTCCACTTCCAATTGCTATTTCGTTTAAATCCTTAAAGCCATCAAAAGTCCGTTTCGGATCATTGGTGCTATCAAAAACATTCCAAATATTTCCAAAATCGGTAAAAATTGCGCCATCAAGTTTTCCTATTAATCCAAATCTGTATTCTATGTTAAATGCTATCTTCATATTTGCTTCATTAAACTCACTAATAGCTCCGCTACTTCCTGGACCTAATCTGTATACTTCCCAAGCTCTATTGTCGTTTGAACCACCAGAGAAAAAAGATTTTGAGAACGGAATGTTGTCTGAATTTCCAAATGGTATTGCAATTCCATAATAACTTCTAAACGCAAGTGTTGAGTTAGTAGAAATAGCCCAATACTTTATATAATTTAACTCGGTTTTAAAATATTGAGAATAGGCAAGTCCAAGAATTTTTTTATTTCCATAATCGTCAACAGATGCATTAAATTGGTCTGCTAAAAAATTTGTTAAACTACCGGCTAATTCAATTTTGAATTTAAATTGTGAAAAATTCTCATCAAATATGCTATTTCTATTATTTGATATAATTGAAAAATTGGATCCAATTATAAGGTTGTTTGCTGTAAGTCTATTTTTTCTGTCATTAATATAATTTACAGTGTTATAATCTTTCTCATCTATTGAGATGTTTCGGGAAATAACATCTTCAATAAATGAATTTACCCCAACAGGTATTTTTAATTTATTTAGTGAATTAAAATAGTCGGGATTGGAATTGTATTTTGTAGCAATTGAATTAATAGAATTAAATGAACTTCCATAAATATTGAAGTAATTAATGCTATTTTTATTATTGACTAACTCTACATTAAAAAGCCCAAAATTGATTTTATTATAGTTTTGATTTGTCCAATCATAATTAAAATCAAACTTGAAACTTTGTCTATCCAAACCAATATTTGTTTGTTTTGATGTTCCCAATCCAAAATAGGTTGTTGGATTTAAATCAAGGGGAAATATTTTAGAGCTGAAGGGTATAAAAAATCTTGGAATCTTAAGTCTAATATCGATTCCATATTCAGAAATAGTAGTATTTCCAGATTTACCAATTGTTCCCCTTGAACTTATTTCTAATCTTTCAGCTCCTTGAAAAATATTTCTGCTTGTAAAAGAAGTTTCAAATGCAAGACCAATATCTTCAATGTTAGAATGTTTTAGATCAAATCCGAATCCAAGTGAAAATCTCTTTTTTGGATTTAATAAAACATTAGCTTCTAATTGATTATTGGAATTTTCAGAATAAACATAATTTACCGATGGATATTGAAAATTTTCTAAGTTATTTAATTGTTTTATGGTCTTAGACCTTTGAAGATCACTATACGAATCTCCATTTTTAAAAGATATTAATTTTGTTAAATTTTCAGGTTTGTATCTTAATTTATCTTTTGAAAAAATATTTATATTTTCATAAGTTATAGGATTTTCTAAATTTTCTTTAGAAAGCGAAATGAAATTGTTTGTATAAAGATTTATTTGATTGATTTTATGAATTCTGTATTTATTTATAAAATTTAAATTTCCATCTTTTGGGTTATTTTCAGAAATATTTATTTGAACAGGTATTCTTAAATCTAAGCCAGTTGTGTCTCTTGAAACTTGAAATGAAATAGAACTAATTTGAAAATTATAAACTCCAGAGTTTTTAAATAATTTATCTAATCTATTTCTCTCTAATTCAAAATCTAAAGTATTAAATGAGTTATTTGTTTTTAGAAAAGAATTTTCTAGGTTTTTAGAGTAAATAGAATCCAACAAATTTGATTGTATATTTGATTTTATACTATCTAAATAGTATTGATTACCTAATTCTATATTAAAAATAATTTTTGCAAATTTTTTATTGTTTTCATTAATTTCATTTTTTGAAAAAATTTGTGCGTCAAAATATCCATTATTTTTAAAATATGACTTTAAGTTTTCAATTGAAACTTTAGTTTTAGTTGAATCAATTATTTCGAGTTCTTCACCATTTCTTTTTTTCCAATTATTAAAACTTTTTATGTATTTTTTTATTTGAATAACTTGTTTTTCTGAAAGAAAATTAGTTATTCTTTTTTTTCTTTTAGGATTTTTATTTATCCATTTATTAAAAACACTATCAGTATCTTTATTTGATGACTCAAACAAAGATGCAGAAACAGGAAATCCTAAAAAATAATTGTTTTTATTTTGGGTTAGCAAAGGTTTTAAAGAATCTTTACTAATTGACTTATTATTTATTAAAATTTGATTTGATTTAAGAATAAGAGAACCCTCTGGAATATCTTTTGAAATTACACAAGATTCATAAAATGAAATCAAGAATATAAATAATAGTATTTTTGTTAATCTATATCTCACTAATAAAATATTATACTCAAAAATACATCTTTAAATATGGTTACCAAAAATGATATAAAATTCATAAATAGTCTAAAACATAAAAAGTTTAGAGATTTAAATAATTGTTTTATTGTTGAGGGAAAAAAATCAATAAAGGAATTTATTGATTCTGAGTTCAAGCTTATTAAACTTTTTTCTGTTAATAGTTCTTATTTTAAAGAGTTAACTAATCAATTTCAAATTGAGTATAATCAATTAAAAAAAATAAGTTTTTTAAATAACCCTGAAGATCATTTAGCAATCTTTGAATTAAAAAAAACAAAACCAATAAATAATGAAAATTTAATAATTGCATTAGAATCAATTAGAGATCCTGGAAACCTAGGAACGATTATCCGCTCTTGTGAATGGTTTGGTATTAAAGACATAATTTGTTCTTTAGACTCTGTAGATTGTTATAATCCAAAAGTAATTCAGGCTGCTATGGGCTCTATTTCAAGATTAAATATCTCTTATTTAAATTTAGGCAATTATTTAAAAATATCTAAATCCGTAAAGATTGGAACTTCATTAATTGGTAAGTCAATTTATAAGTCTAATATAAAATCTGAGAATACTATTTTAGTTTTTGGTAATGAGGCCAATGGTATTTCCGATGAATTATTCAAAATAATAGATTTTAATTTAAGTATACCAAGATTTCAAAAACATAATTTTCCTGAGAGTTTGAATATTGCATCCTCTTTAGCTATTATTCTAGGAGAAATAAAAAGAAAAGAAATTTAATTAATGAAAAGTTAGGTTGATAAATATGCCTCTAGTGCTTAATTTATCTATGTTACCTGTCCACGGACTCTCTAGATCATTATCGGGGACTAATTCATTTGTTACAGAAAACAGGCCTCTTATTGATGGGGAAAACTTAAAATATTGTAGATAGAAGTCAATTCCAAAGCCAAGTTCATAATATAAAGTATTACTTTTTAATCTAAAAACATTGTTTTTATTATCCTCTGGGGAATTTTCATTACTTGACAAATTAAATGAGGTGGAGATTCCTCCGATTAAATAAGGTCTAAAATTATTTATTTTTTTTGAACTAAATTTCAATAATAAAGGTAAATGTATAAAAGTTGATTTTATAGATCTTAATGTATCGCTATTTTGAGTAAAATTAGATCTTTCATTAAATTTTAATGCAGATTTATTAGTTTGTAATCCAGGCTCAAAACGGAGGTTCAAGTATTCTCCTAGTCTGATATCCCCAACTAAACCAATATTAAGCCCTAATTCTTCCTCAACTTGTGTTGTATAGTTTGGGTTTTTTTTATAATTAATTTTAAAATTATATTGATTAAATCCTATGAAATATCCAAAATGTATTTTTTGTTTATCAAAATTTTGAAGGTTTTCTACTTTTCTGCCTTGAGTTTGACTAAAACTATTAGAATAAAAAAAAAGTAATAAAATAGTAAAAAAAAAATATTTCATAATTAAAGTCAAATTTATAAAACATTAATTTAATTAACTGACAATTTTTTTATTGTTAAAAAAACGAGTCTTTTTTTAAAATCAAGTATATTTGTATAGTTATACAATGCTATATACATGAAAATCATAATAGCAGGAGCTGGTGAAGTTGGGTTCCATTTGGCAAAGTTACTCTCTTTTGAGTCTCAGGATATTACTTTAATTGATAATAAAAAATCATGCCTGAATATTGCTGAAAGCCAACTTGATATTAAAACTATTGAAGGCAACTCTGCTTCGATTTCTGTTTTAAAGAAGGCTAATGTAGAGAAAGCTGATTTAGTTGTTTCTCTTACTACATCTGAGACAACTAACTTCACTACATGTTTTTTAGCTAAACAACTTGGAGCGAAAAGAACAATAGCCAGAATTTCTAATGCAGAATTTATTGAAAACAACAAAGAAATTGACTTTGATTTAATAGGAATTGATGAATTAATTTCACCTGAAAACTTAGCTACCGAAGAGATTAAACTTTTAGTCCATGAGTCTGCCTTTACAAATAGTCATGATTTTGAATATGGTATATTAAAAATGATGGGTGTAAAACTTGAAAAAAACGCTCCTTTTATTGGTAAAACTGTTATGCAGGCTGCATCAGTATTCCCAGGTGTTCATTTTATGCCAATTGCATTAAAAAATGAAGGTTCTGAAAAAACAGTTATACCCAGAGGAGATACTGTATTTAAGTTAGGTGATCAAATTTATTTCATTACTAATGAAAAAGGTTTAAAAGAACTTTATAATTTACTGGGAACAGTTAAGCAAAATATTGAAAATATAATGATTTTAGGAGCAGGAAGAATCGGTTCTAAGTTAGCTAGAGATTTAAGTATTGAAGGTTTAAATGTAAAAATTATTGAGATTGATTCAGAAAAAGCTAATCATTTAGCTGAAGAATTATCAAATGTGATGATTCTCAACGTAGACGGAAGAAATGTGGATTTATTAGTTGCAGAAAATCTTGAAAACATGGATGCTTTTATTGCAACCACTGGGAATTCCGAAACCAATATAATGTCATGTTTAATGGCGAAATCTAAAAAAATTAAAAAAACAATTGCTTTAGTTGACAATATGGATTATTTCAATTTATCTCAATCAATTGGAATAGATACTTTAATTAATAAGAAACTCTTGGCAGCTAATGATATTTTTCGATTCGTTAGAAATGGTGATATAGTAGAGTTAGCAATGCTTAATAATATGGATGCTGAAATTGTCGAATTTATTGTAAAAAAACATTCAAAAGTATTGAATAAGAAAATTATTGATCTTAATTTTCCCAGAGAAGCCATTATTGGTGGAGTAATTAGGGGAGGTCATGGTTTAATAGCTCTTGGTGATTTTGAAATCCAACTTGGAGATAGAGTTTTAGTTTGCTCGACTGCTGAAGCTTTAAACAAAGTAGAAAGTTTATTTTTATAAACTATTATGACCAAACTAAATAAAAAATTAATTTTTTATATAATTGGGATGCTGCTTGTTTTTAACGGAGGAGCAATGCTTTTTTCTTCACTAGTTAGTTTAATTACAAATGATGGTGTTTTACAAGAAGTTACTTTGTCAGCTATTATTACAATAGTAATAGGCTATTCGATAATGATATTGACAAAAAGTAACATAAGACAAATTAATAAACGTGATGGTTATTTAATTGTTACAATTGGATGGCTTACTATGGTTTTTTCAGGCATGCTTCCTTATTATTTAACAAATTCGATAACATATTTTCCTAATTTGTTTTTTGAAACTATGTCTGGATACACCACTACTGGCTCCACAATTTTAAATGATATTGAAGCTTTACCAAAAAGTATTATTTTTTGGAGAAGTATGACCCATTGGCTAGGTGGGATGGGAATTATAGTATTAGCCATAGCTATTCTTCCTTTGCTGGGAATAGGTGGAATGCAGCTTTTTTCTGCAGAGTCACCAGGAACAGGAATTTCAGGTGATAAGATACATCCACGAATAAGTGACACCGCTAAAAGACTATGGATGATTTATGTTGGACTAACTATTGTGGAAACTTTATTATTAAATCTAGCTGGAATGAGTTTTTTTGATGCAATTAATAACTCTATGAGTAATATTGCCTCAGGAGGTTTCTCGTCCAGAAATGCAAGTATTGGTTTTTGGAATGATAATCCTCTTATTCAATATATAATAATAGTTTTTATGTTTTTAGCTGGAACTAATTTTATTCTAATATATTTTGGTTTAACCGGAAGAATAAAAAAAATTATTCAAGACACAGAGCTTAAATGGTATATTTCTTTTATTTCAATTTTTACTTTATTTATAACAATAGCATTGTTTGTTTCTGTCGATTTAACACAAACAGATGTTTTTCATCCTCAGATTTATGGAAAACTTGAAAGTAGCTTTAGGCATGCTTTATTTCAAGTTGTAGCTATTGTTACAACCACTGGCTTTGTAACAGGGGATTTTATTTCATGGACTCCTTTTATAACAATGTTTTTCTTTGGAATTATGTTCCTTGGAGGATCTTCTGGATCTACATCTGGAGGCGTCAAAATTTTGAGACATTTAATACTTATAAAAAATGGAATTTTAGAGTTTAAAAGATCTCTGCATCCTAACGCAATTATTCCGCTAAGACATAATAATTCGGTGGTTGAAAAACCCATTGTGATTCATGTTCTTGCTTTTTTTATATTATATCTCATTTTATTTATAATCGGAGCAGGTGTATTAAGTTTATTGGGTCTTGATTTTACTTCAGCAATTGGGGGAGCTGCTTCATCAATAGGAAATGTTGGGCCAGCTTTAGGATCTCTTGGTCCAACAAGTAATTTTGACAGCCTTCCAGAAATGGGAAAATATTGGTGTTCTTTTTTAATGTTGGTAGGTAGGTTAGAGTTGTTTACAGTTTTAATTTTATTTACTCCTTATTTTTGGAGAGACCATTAACTTTCCAAAGATGATTTGATTCTATCAATAGCTTTTTTTATTTCTTCTTTAGATGCAGCATAAGAAATTCTAATATTATTTGGACTTCCAAATGCATCTCCAGTAACAGTAGCTACATGAGATTCTTCTAATAAAAAAATAGCAAAATCTGAAGCATTATTAATTTTTTTATTTTTTAAAGTTTTACCGAAAAAATAGGAGATATCAGGAAAAATATAAAAAGCTCCCATAGGTTTATTTAGTTTAATACCTTCAACTTCATTAAGTAAACTAATTATTAATTCTCTTCTTTCTTTAAATTCCTCTACCATGTATTGAATCTTGCTGACTGGAGCTTCCAAAGCTGCTATTGTTGCGCGTTGTGCTATACAGTTAGTTCCGCTCGTGATTTGACCTTGCATTTTTGTGCAAGCTTTTGCTATCCATGCTGGAGCACCAATATAACCAATCCTCCAACCTGTCATTGCAAAAGCTTTTGCTAAACCATTAACAGTAATTGTTCTTTTATACATTGAAGGGATCTTGGCAAAACTATAGTGGGGAACGCCGTAATTTATATGCTCATAAATTTCATCAGATAGGATGAAAACTTCAGGATATTTTTCTAAAATTTTAGCAAGTTCGATATACTCTTGCTTAGTGTAAACAGATCCACTAGGATTGTTAGGAGAATTAATAATTACTAGTTTTGTTTTGTTAGTAATTGAGCTCTCTAATTCTTTGGGTGTTATTTTAAAATCACTAGAAATATCTGATCTAATTTCAATTGGATTTCCTTCAGCTAAAGTAACAATTGCAGAGTAACTTACCCAATAAGGCGCTACAAGTAAGACATCATCCCCAGGATTTACTAATACTTGAACGGTATTAGCAATAGATTGTTTAGCACCTGTTGAAACAACAATTTGGTCAGTTTCATAATGTAATCCGTTATCTCTTTTAAATTTTTTACATATTGATTTTTTTAAATCAACATAACCATCTACTGGTGAATAAGAATTAAAATTATCATTAATTGCTTGAACTGCTGCTTCTTTTATAAAATCAGGTGTGTTAAAATCTGGTTCTCCAAGACTTAATCCAATTATATCGATACCATTTTCTTTTAATTCTCTTGTTTTAGCAGCCATAGCTAAAGTTGCTGATACAGGAAGATTATTTATTCTATCGGAAAGTTTATTTGTCATTTAATTAAGCATTTTTAGGTTTCATACCCATAATTTTAAGAAATCGAAAGTGAGCACTTATTGCATCGAAAAAAGTATTAAACTCGTTATATGGAAGATTAAATTCATGAGTAGTTTTTTTAACAATTTTAGCAATGTTATCATAATGAACATGGGAAATATTAGGAAAAATATGATGCTCAACCTGATAATTTAAACCACCTGTAAACCAATTAAGTAATTTATTTTTTGAAGCAAAATTTACAGTTGTTTTTAATTGGTGAATTGCCCAATTATTTTTCATATTGCCATATGAGTCAGGCAAAGGCATTTCTGCTTCATCCATAATATGAGCTAGTTGAAACACTAAGCTTAATATAAGTCCTGCTGTATAATGCATCACTAAAAATGATATTAACACCTTCCACCAAACTATATTAAAAACGAAAATTGGAATAACAATCCAAAATAAAAAATACAGTATTTTAGAAATTAATAATTTAGTCCAGTTTACAAATGGATTTGGAAATTTACCATGAGATAATTTTTTTTTCATGTATCTTTTCATTTGAATAAAATCAGTGGTAATTGCCCAATTTATTGTTAATAGTCCATAAAGTAAAACTGAGTAATAATGTTGAAATTCATGAAACCATCTCCACTCGGAATGTTGTGAAAACCTTATAATTCTTCCCGCTTCTAAATCTTCATCATGACCATGAATATTTGTATATGAATGATGTAAAACATTATGTTGAACTTGCCAGTTATATCTGTTCCCAGCTAATAAATAGATGCTTCCTCCCATTAATCTGTTTACCCATTTTTTATTAGAAAAGGAACCGTGATTTCCATCATGCATAACATTCATGCCAACTCCGGCTAAACCAATTCCCATAATAAATGATAATAATATTTGAATCCAAGCTGGAATAGCTAGTATAGATATCAAAATATATGGTGCTACAAGTAAAGAAAACATTACTATTGTTTTTAACCATATTTTCCAATTACCATTTTTTTTAATGTTTTGTTCTTTAAAATAATTATTTACTCTTTTGTTTAAAGTTTGAAAAAATTTTTTTGGATCGTTTCTAGAGAACTTAATAGTGTTTATTGTCATAGAATTGTGATTATAGTATGTTTAACAATAAAGATATTTATTTTGATAAAAATATTGATGTAATTTTGAACAAATAAAAAAAAGTTTTGAACATAATAAAATCAAATTTTTCTTACTTATCAGGCTTACAAATTAAGCAATATGAAAGTTTAAAAATTTTATATGAAAGTTGGAATCATAAAATAAATGTAGTTTCTAGAAATGATATTTTAGAGCTTAATACAAGACATGTATTGCATTCTTTAAGCATAGCTAAATTCATAGATTTTAAACCTAAATCTAAAATTCTTGACGTAGGCACCGGCGGAGGATTTCCAGGAATACCCTTAGCAATAATGTTTCCTGATGTTTCATTTCATTTAATAGATTCAATAGGAAAAAAAATAAAAGTAGTCAAAGCTATTGTAGAAGAACTAGGTCTGACTAACGTTAAAGCTGAAAAAATAAGATCAGAGCATGTAGAAGAAAAATATGATTTTGTAGTCAGTAGGGCAGTAACAAACATGACTGATTTTAAAAAGATAGTTGACGGAAAATTTTCCACCATAAATAATCACCAAATAAAAAATGGTATAATTTATCTTAAAGGTGGTGATTTGAGTCTTGAACTAAAAAACTTTAAATCTGCCAGAATTGTTGAAATTAATAAATATTTTAAAGAACCTTTTTTTGAAACAAAAAAAATAGTGTATTTACCTATTTCATGTAAGGGTATGGGTAGTCAGTAGGCGGATTAAAATTTTCTTTTATTAACCTTGGAGACACCCATCTCAATAAATTTAATTTTGAACCAGCTTTATCATTGGTTCCTGATGCTCTTGATCCTCCAAAAGGTTGTTGACCTACGACTGCACCAGATGGTTTGTCATTAATATAGAAATTTCCTGCACTATATCTCAAATGTTTCAAAGCGTATTCAACACTTTCTTTGTCTTTAGAAATGAATGCACCGGTTAATGCATAATCAGATGTTTGATCAACCAATTTTAAAGTTTCTTTCCACTCATTGTCTGGATATAAATAAATAGTTACAACTGGTCCGAAAATTTCTTCGGTCATAGTAGCATATTTTGGATTTGTAGTGACAATTACTGTTGGTGAAATAAAGTAGCCTTTAGAATCGTCATAATTTCCACCAATTAATATTTCGGCATCATTATCCTTTTTTACGTTATCAATATAATTTACAATATTATCATAAGATTTTTTGTGGATTACGGCTGTCAGAAAATTTTCAAAATCAATCGGAGAGCCCATTTTTATAGTACTAATTTGAGTTTTTAAATTTTTAAAAATTTCTGATGATTTAGATTTTGGAAGATAAACTCTTGATGCTGCTGAACATTTTTGACCTTGATATTCAAAAGCTCCCCTGATAATTGCAGTCGAAACAACCAACGAATCTGATGAAGGATGTGACACTATAAAATCTTTTCCACCTGTTTCACCAACAATTCGAGGATAATCTTTATACATATTTATATTAGCACCTACTTTTGACCAGAGTCCTTTAAAAACATTAGTAGATCCTGTAAAATGAATGCCTGATAAGTTTGGATTATTTAATGCGATATTAGTAACCATTTCAGGATCTCCCGTTACCATATTTATAACTCCTTTAGGAAGACCTGCTTCATTAAAAACATCCATTATTACTTTGGCTGAATATATTTGATGGTCACTAGGTTTCCACAATATAACGTTGCCCATTAAAGCAGCACTAGCACATAAATTTCCTCCTATAGCTGTAAAATTAAATGGTGTAATTGCATACACGAACCCTTCTAAAGGTCTGTATTCTAGTTTATTAGAAACGTTACCTACAGTTATTGGCTGTTCATCGTATATTTCAGTCATGTAGATAATATTAAATTTTAAAAAATCTACTAATTCACAAGCAGCATCAATTTCTGCTTGAAAAATACTTTTTGATTGGCCTATCATAGTTGCAGCATTAATTTTGGATCTATATGGACCCGCAATTAATTCAGCTGCTTTTAAAAAAATGGAAGCCCTTTCTTCCCAAGGAGTATTTGTCCATTCGTTTTTTATTTCTAATGCGCTTTTAATTGCATTTTCGACATGAACTGGTTCACAGATAGAATACGTCCCTACAACTTTTTGATGATCGTGAGGAGGTGTTATATTCTTTCTTTGATCAGTAAAAATCTCTTTGTTTCCTATGTATAGTGGAATGTGAATTTTTTCAGAATACATAGAATTATAAGTTTCTATAACTTGTTTTCTTTCTACAGATCCTTTTAAATAATCTTTAGTTTCCTCATTTACATGCTGTGGAACTTGAAAAGTAGATGTTTTCATTTATCGTATTTTAAATAATTAATTGAATTTAGTTTAAAGCTTGTGGAGCAGTTAATTTAAATGTTGGTATGTAAGCCCTGAATTTTTTACCATTACTAACATCAATCATATTGTAAAAACCTCTCATTGCACCTACAGGAGAAGTAATTAAACATCCAGAAGAATATTCATATGAATTACCAGGACTTATTAACGGTTTTAAACCAATTACTCCTTCTCCGTCTATTATTATATCTGAACTTAAAGAATCAAAAATCCTCCAATGTCTAGTTTTCAGTTGCACCGTATTTTTGCTTTGGTTAGTAATTTTAATGATATAATTAAAAGCAAAATGAAGATTATAGTTTTTAAAATAGGAACCATCGTAAATAGTTTTTACGGATATTCTTATTCCTTTTGTAACATGGTTAACCATAATTTTATTCCTACTAGCTAATATATTGATTTAATAAATCAAAATGAATCACTTTTCTTTAATTTTTTATATTCAAGGATGTAAGACTGTTAGAACCTATTATTGTAAAATATCTATCATTAAATTTTTTAATAAAAAGTAAAACTTTATATTCATTTTCGCTTTCCCAAAAATCACCTTCAAAGTTTTTAATTTTATTATCATTACTAGAATTTATAAAACCATATTTATAATTATAAAAACCTTGCTTGAAAAGAAAAGAGCCATTGTAAGATTTAGTTTTAGAGTTGAAATTTAATTCATAATTATCATCTATCATGAAATCATTGAATTTTCCTAATAAATAGACTTTTCTATATGAGTTGTAAAACTCAGCTTTAAAATTAAAATAAACCCTAGCATAATCATTTTCAATATCTAAATCATAATTTTTATTTGAATTAATAATGAAGTCACCATTTATATCTGGATTATATTCGTATATGCTATTTGTTCTTTCCTTGTCCGTCACTAAAAAATTATTATAAATTTCTTTTAAAGTAGACTTATATGTTCTATAATTTGTGGAATTAATATTCGAGTTATCAAAATTAAAAAATTCATTTCCCCCCTTAAAATATATATCTTCATATATTAATTTGTCTGAGAAAACATATTTTGGTTTTTCAATAATTTGTGATTTCATCCAATTATTATTTTTTATAATTACTAGTTTTAATTTAGAAGAACTGTTAAATATTTTAGAACAATTAGCGCAATTAACATTCACACTGATTTTTTGATCAGTATTTATATTACTAATAATATTTGATTTAGATATTGAAATTTGAACAGGAATTTCATTTTTGATAATAGAAAATCTTTTTTCAAAAATTTTTTCACCGTTTGAAAGATGTATACTCAGTGAATAATTTCCTGAAATTTTAAAATTTATTTCATCATTTGGAATTTTTAATTTGTAATGGGTAAAAGATTTTAAAGTATTAAATGAATTTCTGTGTTTTTTTATTCTCAAATCGTCGAAACCATCAAGAAATTCTGATTTAGATATATTTGAAGAATTCCAACTGTAATCAAAATGATTTATTTGATAGTAATAGTTTTTTTCATCTGAATCTAAATCATCAAAACTTAATTCTATGAAGCCATTAAAGTCCATAAAAGGACCAGAATATTCAGAGTTTTTTATCAATATGGTTTTTATGTTTTTAGGAACTTCAGATTTTTGTGAAAAAACATTATTCAAAAATAAAACAAAGATTATTATTACATTAAAATTCAATCGAATCATATAGTATAAATATATTACAAATTAAATGTCAAAATTAGAATCTTATTTAGAATAGTTATAAATAAAAACTTTATTCGTAAATTAATCTTAAAACGACTTTTACTTAAGGTATTAAATTAATAAATTTGCACTCGATTATACACTAAAATAAATATGTCAAACGACATCAAGATTAAAAATGGTTTAACCATTAATTTAAAAGGTGCTGCTCAAAACATCATAAAAAAAGCTGCTCACCCTAAATCCGTTTCATTAAACCCATCTAATTTTCATCTTATCACCCCTAAAGTGGTTGTTAAAGTTGGTGAAGAAGTACAACAAGGAGATGTAATATTTTTCTCAAAAAATGATAATAGAATTAAGTTTTGTTCTCCAATTGATGGTACAATCAAAGATATTATGAGGGGCGCAAAGCGAAAAATTATTGAAATAATTATTGATACAGATCAAAATCAAAGTTTAAAAGATTCTAAATCAATTAATTTTCAAGATTTAAGTTCTGAAGAGTTAAAAAGTGTATTATTAGATTCAGGTTGTTGGCCATTTATCAAACAAAGACCCTATGATATAATTGCAAATCCAAATGATACGCCAAAATCTATTTTTATTTCTGCCTTTAATAGTGCTCCAATTTCTGCTGATTTACAAATTATTTTAGAAGATCAAAAAGAAGAATTTAAATTAGGAATTAAAGTTTTATCTAAATTATCTGATGGAAATATTAATATTTGTGTCGATAAGAATAGTTCAACTTTCATTAATGAAATAGAAGACATAAAAGTTCATAGAATTAATGGACCTCATCCAGCAGGGAATGTAGGGGTTCAAATTCATCACATTGATCCAGTTAACTATGGAGATAGAGTATGGACATTAGGAGCTGAAGATTTAGCAATTATTGGAAGGTATTTTATGACTGGAATCTATAATCCGATCAGAACTATAGCTGTTTCAGGACCACCCGTCAAGTATCCTCAATATTATAAAACTATTGCTGGAACAGAACTAAATAAAATAATTGATGACGCTGGAATTGATCTTAATGATTCATTGAGATTTATAAATGGAGATGTATTAACTGGATCAAAAGTTGAATCTGATAGTTATTTAGGTTTTTATAACAATACACTATCTGTTTTAAGAGAAGGTAATCACTACAGAATGTTTGGTTGGATTCCTTTTATAAATAATAAGGTTCCAAGTATATACAAAACCTCTTTTTCTTGGTTATTTCCAAACAAAAAATATGATTTAGATACAAATTTGAATGGTGAAGAGAGAGCGCTTGTAATCACTGGAGAAATGGAAAAGGTTTTTCCAATGGATATTTTACCCATGCAGTTACTTAAAGAGTGTATGGCAGGAAATATAGAAAAGATGGAAAGTTTAGGAATTTATGAAGTTGCTCCTGAAGATTTTTCTTTAATTGATTACTCTTCTTCTTCTAAAATTGAGGCACAATATATAATTAGACAAGGATTGGATTTGATGATTTCAGAAGTTGGTTAACAGAACATAATATGAATATTAGAAATAAAATAGATAACCTTAAAAAACCTTTCAATAAAGGTGAGAAATGGGAAAAATTTGCACCTGCTTTTAATGCACTTGATACTTTTCTTTTTGTTCCAAATCACACAACAAAACATGGTGCTCACATTAGAGATGCTGTAGATCTTAAAAGAACTATGATCACAGTGATTATAGCGTTGTTACCTGCTTTGTTTTATGGTATTTATAATACTGGTTTTCAATATTATTCTCAACTTCAAATTGAGTATTCAAATATTGATGTAATAATACACGGATCCATGAAAATAGTCCCAATGATAGCAGTATCTTATATTGTAGGACTTGCAATAGAATTTGCTTTTGCAGTTTTTAGAGGACATGAGGTCAATGAGGGCTATCTAGTTACTGGCTTATTAATTCCAATGATTATGCCAGTTGACATCCCATTATGGATGGTCGGATTATCTGTTGCATTTGCTGTTTTTATTGGAAAAGAAGCATTTGGAGGAACTGGAATGAATATTTTAAATCCAGCTCTAACGGCAAGAGCATTTGCTTTTTTTGCTTATCCAACTTATATGTCAGGAAATCAAGTGTGGGTCTCTGAGGCTTCTAATGTAGATGGGGTTTCTGGTGAAACAATTCTAGGCATGTTAGCTTCAGGAAATAGCACTTTACCATACGAACCATTACAAATGTTTATGGGTTCTATTCCAGGATCAATTGCTGAAACTTCGACTTTAATGGTTTTAATAGGTGCTTTAATACTTGTATATACTGGTGTAGGTAGTTGGAGAATAATGGTTGGAAGTGTAATAGGTGCTGCCTTAACAGGAATGTTATTTAATCTTTGGGGAGTTAATGAGTTAATGAGTTTTAATTGGATGAATCATTTAATGGTTGGTGGTTTTGCTTTCGGGGTAGTGTTTATGGCTACAGACCCTGTATCAGCAGCTCAAACAGTAAAAGGCAAATGGGTTTATGGATTGCTGGTAGGATTATTTTGTATTTTAATTAGGGTATTTAATCCTGCTTACCCTGAAGGTGTAATGCTAGCTATTTTACTAATGAATGTTTTTGCTCCAACAATTGATCATTACGTTGTTGAATCTAATGTCAAAAGAAGATTAAAAAGGATAAATAAACCAATTGTAAATATTGCTTAACATGAATAGAGATTCAAATTTATATACTTTTTTATTTGCTGCTGTAATGGTTTTGGTTGTTGCTACCGTTTTGGCTTTTACATCTCAATCTTTAAAAGATCTACAAAATGAAAATGTAAGAAAAGAAAAAATGCAAAATATTTTATCTACTGTTGGAATAATAACTGATCGCGATGGTGCCGAAGTTTTATTTAATAAGTACATAGAGGAAAAATATGCTTTAAAAAATGACGGCTCCATTAATAGTTCAGTAGATCCTTTTACTCAAATTAAATTAAGTCTAGAGCTTAAAAAATCTCCAGAAAATCAAAATTTTCCACTTTATGTCGCAAATATTGAAAATTCAAAATATTATATAATTCCAATAAGAGGTAATGGATTATGGAATGCTATTTATGGTTATATTTCTTTAAAAGATGATTTAAACACCGTTAAAGGAGTTGTGTTTGATCATGTTGGTGAGACTGCTGGTCTAGGTGCAGAAATCACTCAAGACTGGTTTAAAGAGAGGTTTGTTGACGAAAAATTATTTGATTCCGACTATAATTTAATGGGTATAACTGTATCAAAAACTAATAATGACCCTTCAAATTTAGATAAAAACGACCATGAAGTAGATGCCATTTCTGGGGCTACAATTACTGGAGATGGTGTTTCGGATATGATTAAAGAAAGAATACAACATTATCAGCCTTATTTTAATTCTTTAAAATTAAATCCGTTAGCTTTAAATTAGATATATGTCAATTAAAAAATCTAAAAATAATAATCCTTTAATCTTTTTCTTAAGTAAAAGTAGGGAACCCTTATTTTCTAAAAAAAATAGAGCACTTTTATCTGACCCTATGGATGATAACAATCCAATTACAGTTCAGGTTTTAGGTGTTTGTTCAGCTTTAGCAATTACTGTTCAATTGAAAGCAGCCATTGTAATGACATTGTCAGTTGTCGCAGTGATGGCAGCCAGTAACGTTATTATTTCATTACTTAGAGATTTAATTCCCAATAGAATTAGAATTATTGTTCAACTCGTTGTTGTCGCATCGATGGTTATTTTAGTAGACCAAGTTTTGAGAGCGTATGCATATGATGTGAGTAAAGAATTATCCATATTTATTGGATTAATTATTACTAATTGTATTGTAATGGGTAGGTTAGAAGCTTTTGCACTAGGAAATGGAGTTTGGAGATCTTTCCTTGACGGAGTGGGAAATGCCGCTGCATACGGATTTATACTGATACTAGTTGCATTCTTTAGAGAACTCTTGGGTTCAGGAAATTTACTGGGATATCAAATTATTCCAGACTCTATTTATGAAATGGGTTATGTAAACAATGGCTTTATGCTTTTGTCTCCTATGGCATTAATCATTGTTGGAGTAATTATATGGGTACAAAGATCTAGAAATAGAACGTTAATTGAAAATGGATAATTTACAATAAAATATATGTTAGAATATGCAAATTTATTTATAAAAAGTATTTTCATTGAGAATATGATTTTCGCATATTTTTTAGGTATGTGTTCATATTTAGCTGTTTCCAAAACGGTAAAAACAGCAGTTGGTTTAGGTTTTGCAGTAATATTTGTTTTAACAATTACTGTTCCTTTGAATTTTTTAATTGATCAATATGTTTTACAAGCTGGTGCTCTTAAATGGATTGGCCCAGAATATGCTGAAATTGATTTAAGTTTTTTGAGCTTTATAATGTTTATAGCCGTAATAGCATCAATGGTGCAATTGGTCGAGATGGTTGTTGAAAAATTTTCACCTGCACTTTATGGCGCTTTAGGTATATTTCTTCCCTTGATAGCTGTAAACTGTGCGATTTTAGGAGGTTCATTATTTATGCAAATAAAAGATTTTTCAGGAATTACCGAGTCTGCTATTTATGGTTTTGGGTCAGGAGTGGGTTGGCTTCTTGCAATTGTTGGCATTGCAGCTATTAGAGAAAAAATAGCATATTCTAATGTCCCGGCTCCTCTAAGAGGCTTAGGTATAACATTTATTATAACAGGCTTAATGGCCATTGGATTTATGAGTTTTATGGGAATCAAATTATAATTTTTATGACAGTTACTACGTATATTATATTCAGTATAACAGCTTTTGCAATTGTTTTATTTTTATTAGTTGGAATGCTTCTTGGTGTTAAAGCCAGATTGATTCCCTCTGGACCAGTGACTCTTTTGGTAAATGGCGATAATGAAGTAGAAGTTTCTTCTGGAGAAACTTTATTATCAACACTTAGTAATAATAAAATTTTCTTACCATCCGCCTGTGGTGGTGGTGGAACATGTATTCAATGTAAATGTGTTATTAAAGAAGGAGGAGGGGAAATTCTTCCTACAGAAGCTCCTCATTTTAGTAGAAAAGAAATCGCAGAAGGGTGGAGACTTGGTTGTCAAGTTAAAGTCAAAGAGAACATGGTAATTGAAGTACCAGAAGAAGTTTTTGGAATAAAAAAATGGGAAGCTACCGTTGTTAGAAATTGGAATGTAGCTTCTTTTATTAAAGAATTTGTTGTTGAAATTCCTGAAGATATGGGTTATAAAGCTGGAGGGTATATTCAAATTGAAATACCAGAATGTGAAATTGACTATAAAGACATGGATATTAGTGCGCATCCTGATGAACATCCTGATGACTTACAAAAATTTAAACTAGAGTGGGATAAATTTAAGCTTTGGGATTTAAAAATGAAAAACCCAGAATCTGTTGAAAGAGCTTATTCAATGGCTTCCTATCCAGCTGAAGGTAAAGAAGTAATGCTCAATGTTAGAATTGCTACCCCCCCCTGGGACAGAAATACTAATGGGTGGATGGATGTTAATCCAGGGATAGCTTCATCCTATATTTTTTCAAAAAAACCTGGAGACAAAGTTACTATTTCAGGTCCATTTGGTGAATTTTTTATAAATCATTCTGAATCAGAAATGTTGTATGTTGGTGGGGGTGCAGGAATGGCTCCTATGAGGTCTCATTTATATCACCTTTTTAGAACTTTGAAAAGTGGACGAAAGGTTAATTTTTGGTATGGTGGAAGATCAAAAAGAGAATTATTTTATGTAGAACATTTTAAAGCCCTTGAAAAAGATTATCCTAATTTTAAATTTCATATTGCATTATCCGAACCTAATAAAGAAGATAACTGGAAAGTAAAAGATGGTTTAGATGGAGAAGGAGATGGTTTTGTTGGTTTTGTTCATCAAACTCTTATTGACAACTATTTGATTCATCATGAAGCTCCTGAAGATATTGAGGTATATTTTTGCGGTCCTCCTCTTATGAATCAAGCAATAGAAAAAATGGCTGATGATTTTGGTGTTCCGCCTGAGAATGTCAGATTCGATGATTTTGGAGGATAATATTCTTCCACAACCACTTAGCGAATTGAAATTACATCAATTAGCAATGAATATTGCAGGTAAAGATCTTGAAAAAAACAATTATGAATTTTTATCTGTAAATAGTAAGTTAAAAAAAGACCCTCAATTTGTTTGCACAAAAAACAAAAAACTTTTTTTTATAATTGTTCAAGCTATTATATATCCAAAAAATCCAAAAAATATAGAAATTGCAGACTTAGAAAATCTCAAGGAACATGCAAATAAATTTAATGCAACTTTATTTTTTGCAGGTGTAGGTTTAGCTAATGCTGAAAATTATGAATATCCTATATTTAAAGATTCGGATTATGTCGTTAATTTTAATGGAATTGAAAAAATTAGTTAGTATATATTTTATTTTATTTTTTATTAGTTGTTCTAATAATTCTAAACCTACTGTTTATTCAAATTCAGGAAGAGCCTTAGGAACTACTTACAAAATCTTATATACTTCGAATAGCCCACTTGAAAATATAGATTTTTTAACAGATTCAATTTTCTTTCATATTAATAGATCACTTTCTACCTATATGAAATCATCTGATATATCAAAAATTAATGCTGGGGAACAATCTGTTAAAGTAGATAGTCATTTTAGAAATGTTTTTAATAAATCTAAAATAATTTGGGAATCTACTAATGGATTTTTTGACCCTACTATAGGGCTTTTGGTTAAGGAGTATGGACTGGGATCCGAAACTAATAAAAAAAGTTCTATTAATATTGATAGCTTGTTGAATCTTACTGGTTTTGAGAAAGTATCATTAAAAAATGGTTTAGTTGTTAAACATCATAAGGGTATTTATTTAGACTTTAATGCTATTGCTAAAGGATATTGTGTCGATGTAATTTCAAAAATGCTTAAAAATAATAATATTAATAATCACTTAATTGACATTGGAGGAGAAATGGTAGCAAGTGGAAAAAATGAAGTTTCAAATCTTCCATGGAAAGTCGGATTAACGGATCCACTGAATTATGAATCTAATAGTTTTATTTATAAGATTCAGCTTAAAAATTTAGCTTTGGCAAGTTCAGGAAATTACAGAAAATTTACAATAGACGAGAAAAGTGGTGAAAAGATAGTTCATACTATAAACCCCACAAATGGCAATGCATTTGCTACAAATATTTTGGGCACATCCGTAGTTGCTGAGGATTGTATTACTGCGGATGCTTACGCTACTTCTTTTATGGCAATGCCATTAGAAAAGTCTATCGAACTTATTTCAAAATTGAAAAATATTGATGGTATGATTATTTATTTTGATAAAAAAAAAAATGTCCAGGTTTTTACGACCAAGGGGTTTGATAAACTTATTTTGAATTAATTTTTTTACATATTGGAATTATTTCATTTTCAACAATACCATATTTTTTAATTTCTATATTACTAAATTTTTTTGCATACGTATTTTGTTCTACACTAAATCCAACTCTTTCAAGTCTATCAAAGTAATCTCTCCCATATATTCTCACGTGATCGTATTGCCCAAACTTTTCCATTCTGTCTTTTTTTGTTTTTATATTTAAATCTTCATATGTTTTCTTTTTTTCTAAATCTATAGGAACTTGTAAAATTGCTGTTCCATTTTTATTTAAAACTCTAAATAATTCTTCCATAGCTTTTTTGTCATCTTCTATGTGTTCTAAAACATGGTTACAAAGAATAAAATCAAAAAAATTGTTTTCGAACGGCATGTTGCAGATGTCACCTTTAATATCTGCTAATGGAGAATTTAGATCAAATGTCACGTAGTTTTTAAGATTTAAAGATTTAAAGATTTTAAAAAAAGCTTGTTCAGGAGCTATATGTAAAATTTTAAGATTAGAATTAAAAAATTCTGAGTCATTTTTTAAATAAAGCCATAATAACCTATGCCTCTCTAGGGACAAAGTTCCAGGACTCAATGCATTAGGTCTTTGATTTATGTATCCATAAGGCAAGAATTTCCTATAGGATTTATTATTAATTGGATCATAAAACGTACTTCCTCTGAAATATAAATCAATAACAGGTCTAAACACTTTACTCAAAAAAATTAATTGAGGTCTAGGTATTTTATTTATTAAAATTTTTATTAACCAATTCAATATTAATTATTTAAACTGGTTTTCTTCTTCAGATTTAATACCTAAAGAATCATATATATAATCAAAGGTCGAAAGCAAATTAGGCACTCCATTTATAATTGCAATATTGTGTTCAAAATGTACACTTGGTAAATTATCTGATGTTAGAATGGTCCAGCCATCTTTCAATTGATTTATTTTATAACTTCCCATGTTGATCATTGGTTCAATAGCTACAACCATTCCATCTTTAAATTTTTTTCCTGAACCTCTCTTACCGTAATTTGGCATTTCTGGTTTTTCATGCATCTCTTTACCCAGTCCATGCCCAACTAATTCTCTTACTACACCATATCCATTAAATTCGTTATGATACTGAATGGCATAACCTACATCTCCAACTCTATTACCTTTTTTAAATTCCGAGATACCTAGATATAGAGATTCTTTTGCAACTTTTATTAATTTTTTTATGTCTTCCTTAACCTCTCCTACTTCAAATGTGTAGGCATGGTCACCATAATAACCATTTTTTAAAACTCCACAATCGATGGATAAAATATCTCCTTCTTTGATTTCTTGATTATTTGGAATCCCATGAACTACTTGCGAATTAGGACTAATACATAAAGTATTTGGAAAATCATACAAACCCAAAAAACCTGGGACAGCGTTGTTATCTCTAATAAATGTTTCAGCCAACGAATCAAGATGAAGAGTATTTATTCCAGGTTTAATTTCTTTAGCTAACATCCCTAAAGTTTTAGAGACTAGCAAAGCACTTTCTCTAATTAATTCAATTTCTTCGTTTGATTTAATTAAACTCATTTTTAAAAATCAGCATACGCATTTTTGTATTCTTCTCCACTTAAAATATTGTAAATATCTTTTTCTATGGTTTCGATTGGAAACTCTACAATTCTGTTAATTTCTTTTCCATTTTTTTTAAATATAAAAGTGGGTATATTATAAATTTCCAAACCTTTTTCTAAATTATTCGGGGTTGTTTTTTCCAATGTCATTGCTATTAATTCTAATTTGTTTTCTTTAATTTTTAGAAAATCCATTAATTTAAAAAAAGCGGGAGAGTCTCTTCTACTATCACTACACCATGTACCCATAAACACTGTTATTTCAACATCATCCATCAAGGGTTTAATCTTGGAAGCAATATTTTTATCTAAAGAATAACTATCGTAATTCTCTTTAAACCAAGTTGAATGAGGTTTGTAATTTAATTCTTCTTTTTTGAATAGACCTATTATATCAATATATTCTTCTTTATTTGTAATATCTAATTCAGTTAATTTATCAGATTCCTTTTCAGGCTTTGGAGTTTTTGATTTACAAGAAAACAAAACACATATACAAAGTATTAAAATTATATTTTTCATATTAATCTATTAAAGATTTTCCAGTCATTAATTTGGGCTTATCAATATTCATTAAATCTAAGACAGTGGGAGCAATATCAGCTAATATTCCATCGGAAACTTTTTTAATTTCTTTATCAATAAGAATCAAAGGAACCATGTTAGTTGTATGAGCTGTATTAGGTGATCCGTCAGGATTTTTCATTATATCACAATTTCCATGGTCAGCAATTATGATTATAGAATACTGATTTTCTATTGCGCTATTAACGATTTCTTTTGAACATCTATCAACTGTTTCGCAAGCTTTTATTGCTGCTGAAATATTTCCAGTGTGACCAACCATATCTGGATTAGCAAAATTCAAGCATATAAAATCAGTTAAATTTTTATTAATTTCTTTTATTATTGAATTTTTTATGTCAACGGCACTCATTTCAGGTTTTAAATCATAAGTAGCAACTTTAGGCGAAGGACACATTATCCTAGTTTCATTTTTAAATGGTTTTTCTCTTCCTCCATTAAAGAAAAAAGTCACATGTGGATATTTTTCAGTTTCTGCAATTCTAATTTGAGTTTTGTTGTTTTTTTCTAATACTTCACCCAATGTATTTACAATATTTTTAGAATCATAGATGACATTTATATTTTTAAAAGATTGATCATAGTTAGTCATCGTAAGAAAATTTAACTTTAATTTTTTCATATTAAAATCAGGGAAATTCTCCTGCGTCAAAGCTTTAGTCAGTTGTCTTCCTCTGTCAGTTCTGAAATTAAAAAAAATAACATGATCATTATCCTCAATAGTTCCCTTTGGATTTCCATTTTCATCTGTTAATACAATCGGTTCAATAAACTCATCGCTAATTCCATTATCATAGGATTCTTGAAAAGATTTTTCTATATTCTTAGATTTATTTCCTAACCCCTTGGTTAAAAGATCATGAGTTTTTTTAATTCTTTCCCATCTATTGTCTCTGTCCATAGCAAAGTAACGACCTATAACAGAAACGATTTTTGCATTGGTGGACTTGATTTTATTATTTAATCTTTTGACAAATTTTAAACCAGATTTAGGATCCACATCTCTTCCGTCCGTGAATACATGAATATAGATTTTATTAATTTTTTTTTGCTCACAAAGATCAAGTATTCCTTCTAAATGATTTATGTGTGAATGTACTCCTCCATCTGATAATAGTCCTATTAAATGCAGTTTATTATTTGATTTTTGAACTGATTCTAAACAGTTTTTTAAGTTTTTCTGATTTTGGAAAGAATTTTCTCTAAATGCAAGATTTATTTTAGCTAGTTCTTGATTAACTATTCTACCAGCTCCCAGATTAATATGTCCAACTTCACTATTTCCCATTTGACCTTTTGGAAGCCCCACACTTTCTCCAAAAGTTATAAGCTTTGCAGAAGGGTAATTATCATACAGTGAATCTATAAAGGGAGTGTTAGCTTTGTCTATTGCAGATACACTAGGGTCTAAAGCTATTCCCCACCCATCAAGAATCATTAAAATAGTTTTTTTGGAAATTTTCAAAATGTGAAAAATATTAATTTTTTAAACAAATATAATTATAATCGAAGTAATTAATTATTTTAAATATGGATTTATATCTAAGATGTATTCGCTTTTATATTTTTCGATAAAGTCATCTGTGAAGTATTCTGAACCATTAATTTCACTTTTTTGAATTAGTTTTTTTAGATCAGATTTTAAAAATAAAGAAAGCATTTTCTTTGAAACTGGTGCATAACTAAAGTGCCAAGGTTCATGTTTAAACCCTTTTCTTTTAGGATTATCATTATAGGTAATATAAAATCCAAATTTTTCAGAATTTAAATTTAGCCACTGTTTTATATTGTTAAAAATTCCATCTTTTTGAAATTTACTACTCATTAAAACATTTTTTTCTTCTGAATAGTTTTCGTCGATAATATCTATTTCTGTACCCCAATGATGTCTGGAAGTCCCAGGAATAGTTGAGTATTTTATAATTTCGTCAATAGCTTGGACTGGGTTTAATGAATATTCACTAGTGAATTTTTTAAATTTTTTATTCCATATAAATTTTTGTCTATCATATCCCCTGTGAGCCGAAACTATTTTTAGTTTTATACCATCTTTTTTTGCTGCTTTTTTCATTTTCTTGAAAGCATAATACGTGTTTTTTTCAAGCTTTATAGTATCCCCGATTAAATCTGGATTCTTAATTCCTTGAAGTATGTTTAAGTTCATATTAGTTTGAGAAAAATTAAAATTACTAATTATTAAAAAAAACAATATTGTTAAATATAAATTTAAATTCATTTTAAATTTTTATATAAAAAATAATGAAGCCCTATTCCGGCAATTTCATAATGAATTCCTGAATCTATGTAATTTAATTTTAAATAAAAATTTGCTGCTTTTTCTCTTGCATTCATCCAAATATTTTCAATATTTAAATTTTTACAAAGACTTTCAGCTTCTATTAACATTTTGATGCCAATTCCTTTTTTTTGAAAATCTTTTAAAATACACATTCCTCTAAGTTGATAGCAATTAGTTAGGTTTTTATAATTAGAGTTATTTTTTATTAAAGAAACCCCACCAATTATTTTTTTATCATTAAAAACTCCTATATGAATAGAGCTTTTCATGTTATCTCCAACAAATTTACAAAATTCGTAATTGGAACTATTTCTTAAAACCTTACTTCTTATCTCTAATAGCTCTGTTGATTTAACTTTTTTGACAAGAATATCCATTCTATATAAATTTAATAATATAATTTTAGTTAAAGTAAATATTCTTTAATAAACCATTAATATTATATTTGTAGTTAAGCGAGAGTAGCTCAGTTGGTAGAGCGTCAGCCTTCCAAGCTGATGGTCGCCGGTTCGAACCCGGTCTCTCGCTCTATTTATTTTATTGATGAAATATTTTTTTCTTTTTTTCTTAATCTCTACTTTTTCATTCTCGCAATCTAATTATAGAACATGGATTAAGGGAAAAGTTTTATATAGAGATAGCAATGTGATTTCAGCCAATGTTATTAATAATACTTCTCAAGAAGCCACAATTACCAATGAAGATGGAGAGTTTGAAATCAAAGTTAAACTAAATGATAGATTGCTTTTTTCATCTGTTCAATACCAAATCCGTTCATTAATAATAAGTAAAGAGATTTTACAAAAAAGTAGAATAGTTATTGATGTTAATGAAAAAGTGACAGAGCTAGATGAAGTAGTCGTAGGTCCAGAAAATACAGAAAAATTTCTTGACTTAAAAGAAGAAGAATTTAAAAAAATTGATTATAATTTTGATAAATCAACAAGAATTGAAAATCAAATTTTGCAGTCTGGTAGATTTAATAATGGAATTAACTTTATAAATTTATATAAAGCAATAGCTAAAACTAATACGCAAGAAGAAGAATCAATGAGCCTTTCTTACACACCTAGCAATTTATTAAGAGAAGTTTACGATGATTCCTTTTTTATATCAAATTTGGGTATTCCAAAGGAAAAAATTCCTGAATTTTTATTGTTTTGTGATGAGAAATTTCCTTCAAAATTTTTATTTAAAAAAAGTAATGAATTTCAATTAATTGATTTTTTAGTTAAGCAAAGTGATAAATTTAAAAAAATACTCAAAAGAGGTTAAAACGGTATTTTGTTTCCTTTTTTTTGGTTTACAAATTGTTTTTTCTCAAAATATTCTAGAATACAAATCTTTTAAGGGGGAAGTTGTAAATGACTCTTTAAATTTAAGCGGTATTCATATAATCAATAAGAATAGTGGAGCAAAATCAATAACAGATGAAAAAGGTTTTTTTAGTATTGGAGTAAAAAAAAATGACACAATAATTATTTCTTCTATTCAAATAAAACCTCATGTAATTGTAATTAATTTTAAAGTTTATGAACAAGATTTGGTAAAGGTTTATGTGGAGCCTTTTATTAATCAATTAGAAAATGTAGATGTAAAACCACATAATTTAAGTGGAAATATGTTAAATGATATGCTAGATTCAGGTGTTAAAAGTCCAATAAATTTTAATGATGTAGGAATACCTGGATATGAAGGAAAAAGAGAAGAGAAAATAGTTTCTGAAACAACCCTTTTACTACAGACACTTTTACTTCCAATATCTGGTGGTTTAGATATAGAGGCAGTTTACAAACATTTGTCAGGGTATTATAAAGAACTTAAAAAAATAAGATTATTAGATAAACAATACGTTGCTATTGTTAGTATAATGGAGTTTTATGGACTGATTTTTTTTATTAATAATTTTAATTTAGAAGAAGAAGAAGTTTATGAATTTGTTTTAGGAGCCTTGGAAAATACTAATATTGAAGAAGATTTTAGAACTTTAGATCATTCACTTGTTTTAAAATCATTTGAAGATTATTATAAAACTATTATAGATGAAAAAAATTAGTTTATTAATTATTTGTTTTTTTTTAATTGGATCTTATACTCACAAGTATTACGTAAGTACAAGCCTTTATGAATTTAAAGAAGATACAAGTTCTCTTCAAATTACAATTAAAATTTTCAAAGATGATTTTACCAATTTAGTTAATGAAAAGGTTGGAATAGATTTAGGTTTAAATCAGAATCTAAACTCAAAAGAAATTAAAGAATTGATTAATAGATATCTAATATCAAATATCTTTATATATTTTGATGATAATAAATATGAGCCATTTTACTTAGGTTTAGAAGAAAACAAAGAAATGTTTGTTTTTTATATGGAAATAGAGAACCTTCCATCTTTCAAAAAAATTCAATTAGAAAACACTATTCTCTTTGATTTATTTGAAAAACAACAAAATATAATTCATGTAAAAAAAGGAATTAAAAAAAGAAGCTTCATTCTCAGAAAAGATAGTCCTAATGCTGCATTTGAATTCTAAACTTTTTTGTTAAATTTAAGATTCAA
>TARA_B110000483_G_scaffold43063_2_pt1 | contig 51099 bp, 50 predicted proteins | sample TARA_B110000483 | Tara Oceans TARA_B110000483 (sample SAMEA4398176) | marine metagenome | biome: Polar Biome; feature: [SRF] surface water layer (ENVO:00010504); material: water (ENVO:00002006), including particulate matter (ENVO:01000060) such as... | depth 5 m
GTTTATTATTGGTGGGAGTTGAGGGGTTCGAATCCCATCTTCTCCACAAGTTCAAACCCTTATAAAACCTAACTTTTCAGTAAGGTTTTATTTTTCTCAATATTTTGTAGTTGCAAGGTTTTGGAAATTAGACTCATGATCCGGAAGACAGAACTTATCCAACCTCAAATCTCAACCCAATATTTGGATTAATTCATTTACAGGAGATAATAATGATGCAACTAACAAACGGACCAGTAGTAATACTGATCCGTTTTTGGTAGTAGCCCCGAGCAGAATCGAACTGCTATCAAACGTTTAGGAAACGCCTATTCTATCCATTGAACTACGGGGCCGATATGATTTAATCAATTTGTGGTTATGAAGTCTTTTTCAATTTAGCTTTTTGGGTTTCCACTTCATGGTCTTCAATTTTCTCAAAAAGTAATTTTGCTTCACCCACTTTAGATCCAGGCATTACCAAAACCTTACCATTCAAATCACTCCACAACAATGGGGAAATGCCCAGCATGGAACGTATTTTCTCAGCAGAAAAAGGTATAAATGGATCGAATATCCCAGATAAAGCAGCGATAAATTGAGTGACTGTTCCCATTATTTCTGACGTTCTTTGAGGGTCTGTCTTTATCTTTTTCCAAGGCTCTTCGTCAGCTAAGTATTTATTGCCTATCCTGGCCAAGTTCATTGCTTCAGACAATCCTTCTCTAAACCTGTAAGCATCTAAAGAATGCGATACCTTATCCCTTTGAATGACGATTGAATTTAATAGGTCCGCATCCGTCGAAGACTTGCCCAATTCTTGAACTACTCCCTGGTAATACTTATTATTTAAAACCATAACACGGTTTACTAAGTTTCCCAAGATTGATGCCAGCTCCGAATTATTTCGCAACTGAAAATCCGACCAAGTAAAGTCATTGTCTTTTGCTTCAGGCATGGTTGCGCACAAAGTGTACCTTAAAGCATCTTGTTTTCCTGGGAAATCTTCTAAATATTCATGAAGCCATACCGCCCAATTTTTTGAAGTGGAGAGCTTCTCTCCTTCCAGATTTAAAAACTCATTTGCTGGAATGTCTTCTGGCAATATATAATCGCCATGCTCCATAAGTATTGCAGGAAATATTATTGAATGAAACACAATATTATCTTTTCCAATAAAATGAACCAACCTTGTATCGTCTGCTTTCCACCATTTTTCCCATTGGTCACCAAAGAGCTCTTGAGTTGCAGTAATGTATCCTAAGGGAGCATCAAACCAGACATATAAAACTTTACCTTCTGCACCTGCAATTGGGACAGAAACTCCCCAATCTAAGTCACGCGTCATACTCCTAGGTTGAAGGCCATCTCCAGAATCCAACCATGACTTACACTGACCAAGAACATTTGGTTTCCAATTCGGGTGAGACTCAATATAAGAGCGGATTTTAGGGGCTAATTTATCTAACGGCAAAAACCAGTTCTTTGTTTTTTTTATTACTGGAGTAGCCTCAGAAAGTTTTGATTTGGGATTAATCAAATCCATAGGGCTTAAAGTTGCTCCACACTTCTCGCATTGATCACCGTATGCATTATCACTTTTGCATCTAGGACATGTACCTGTTATATAACGATCTGCTAAAAATTGTTGTGCTTCAGGATCATAATATTGATCAGTTTCTCGAACTTCAAAAGTTCCTTTTTCATCTAACTTCTTAAAAAAAGAGCTTGCAACATCGGCATGCTTTGGAGATGACGTCCTTGAGTATATATCAAAGCTTACCCCAAATCCGTTCAAGGCTTCTCGCATCATAGCATTGTAACGATCTACAATAACAGTAGGTGTGACGTTTTCGTTTCGGGCTTTCATTGTAATGGCCATACCATGCTCGTCAGAGCCGCAGACAAAAGCAACCTCTTTTTCACGCATTCGTAGATATCTAACATAAATATCTGCTGGCAGATAACATCCTGCAAGGTGACCAATATGTATTGGCCCATTTGCATATGGCAAAGCTGCGGTAACGGTAGTTCGATTAAAAGACTTCATTAATGACAAAAGTACAAACGTGTGTACCTTGTAAACACCTATGAAAAGAACTATTATTCCCCCTTTTCTTGATCGAGGTTCTGGGATCGCCATTGTCGCTCCTTCTCGCTATGCAGAAAAAGATGTTATCGACCTTGCTGAAAGCTGGATTAAAAAACAGGGATGGGTTCCTTACCGCGCTCCAAATCTAGGTGCTAAAGAAAATCAGTTTGGCGGCTCCGATCAGGAACGTTCTGATGATTTCAACTGGGCGATATCTAATCCAGATGTCCATGCTATATGGAGCATAAGAGGAGGTTATGGAGCTGTTCGAATAGTGGATCACATTAATTGGGGAAATCTTAAAAAACAACCTAAATGGATTATTGGATTTAGTGATTTTACGGTTCTACTCAGCCATACAATAGCGAATGAAATTTTAGGAGTGCATAGCTGGATGCCTCTCCAGATCCCATCACTCAGCAATAAAAGCTTGAATGGTTTAGCCGACCTACTTGAAGGAAAGCCCAGCGTAATAAAAGCAAACCATAATTCGATAAATAATAACGGAACTGCAACAGGTAAGCTTGTAGGAGGTAACTTATCTGTGTTATATAGTCTATTGGGTTCCAATAGTTTTCCAAAACTAGATGGATGTATTCTAGCCTTGGAGGACTTAGATGAATACAAATACCATATTGATAGAATGATGAACGCAATGAGAAGATCTCACGTTTTTAATCATTTATCAGGAGTTGTGATCGGAAGCTTTTCTGATATTAAAGACAATGAGCGAAAATTTGGAAAAGAAGTCTATGAAATAATAAAAGCAAATATTCCAAGTAAAATCCCAATAGGTGTAGATTTTCCTTTTGGTCATACCTCTAAAAATGAGCCATTTATAAATGGATTAAACTATCAACTAGAAGTAACTAACTCCGGATCGAGACTTGAGCCACTGTCAATAACCTAGAAAATATAATGGGTCAATAAAGAAAAGAAAATTGAGAAAACATATTCTCATCGTTGGGTTTTAGAAGCTTTTACTTTAAAGCTCAATGAGGTATAGGAATTGACTACCTTCGAAGAAATATTATATCCTGATGAAAGATCAGCGTTCTTCGCGCAATTCCAGACCCTCAGACCGATCAAATAATTCGGGACGAAATCAAAGCACAGCTGGCCGGAGCAGCTACCAATCCTCTCCCGGTAGAGGCTCTAACGTTCCTGAGGGAAGAAATTCAAGATCGCAAAGCGGTCGGAGTTCCGATTATCCTAAAAGAAAATTTGAGGATACGCGAGGCGAAAGAACAAACAGAAATTCAAAACCATTTTCTAAAAGTGACGGCGAAAAACCGAATGAAAGATGGTCCTCAAGACCTCCTTATAGTGCTAATTCAGACCGAAAACGAAATGACTTTAGTGACAAAAATTACGGAAACTCTAAAGACAAACCTTTTAGGAGTGGTTCCAGCTTTGGAAAAAGCAAATTTTCCTCTTTCAAACCAGCAGGTAAATTAAAATTTCGTACTGCTGAAGAATATGCTCCTGAGAGTGGGACAATGAGACTAAATCGTTTCCTTGCACATGCTGGAATTTGCTCAAGAAGGGAAGCGGATAATTTAATCGCAGATGGTATGGTGACAGTAAATGGTGCTGTCGTAATCGAAATGGGAATCAAAGTAAAAGACACTGATGAAGTGCGCTATGGCGGAGAATTGCTAAAGTCTGAAAAGAAAGTATATGTCTTACTGAATAAACCAAAAGGCTTTATAACTACTGTTGATGACGAAAAAGCACGTAAAACGGTTATGGATTTAGTATCCAAGGCCTGTTCAGAAAGAATATATCCTGTTGGCCGTCTTGACAGATCCACAACTGGTGTTTTATTATTGACTAATGACGGCATGCTTGCAAAAAAGCTCACGCACCCGAGTCATGGCGCAAAAAAAATATATATGGTAACCTTAGATAAGCCTTTTCATACAAGTGATTTGGCAAAACTAAGAAACGGAATAGAGTTAGAAGACGGAATGGCTCAAGTGGATTATGTTGAGTTTGTAGAAGATAATGATAAGTATACCCTAGGAGTAGAAATCCATATTGGTAAAAATAGAATCGTTCGTAGAATGTTTGAGGCTCTGGGCTATGAAGTTTCTAAACTGGATCGTAGTTCTTTTGCAGGCCTAACAAAGAAAGGCTTGAATCGTGGTCAATATAAAATGTTAGATTCCAAGGATTTATCCTTTCTTAAGATGCTTTAAATATGCGCAAGCCTTTTATTATCATCGGTGTGATTTTTGGCGCAGTAATGATTGGGCTTATTGCTATATTTAGTTATCTACAAATAAACTCTAGCTCCATTCGAGAAAAACTTCTCACGGTAGTTAATGATCAGTTGAACGTTCCGGTTTCAGCGGAAAACCTTGAGATCGTAATACTTGAGAAGTTTCCAAATATTTCATTAAGGCTAGACAATGTTTTAATTAAAAGCGCTTTAGAATCCAAAGAGCCAGACACCCTTTTATTTTGCCAAAATCTTTATGTCGAATTTGGACTTATTTCAATTCTAAAAGGTGATATAATACTGCGCAGCATATCAGCTTATGAGGGAAAATTAAATCTTAAATGGGGTGCGGACGGAGATGATAATTATACCATTTTTAAAGAACATTCTGGCAATTCAAATGCATACATAAATTTAAAGAGCTTAACTCTAATGAATACCCAAATAACAATGCAGGGTTCAGAAGAATCTTCATTGCATTATGAATTCATTGCAAAACGTATAAAATTAGCAGGGGTTTTAGATGAAAATGACATTAATGCCAATGCAAATTGGGAAATATATGTACCTAATTGGAATGAACAGTCCATATTTATATCAGGATCAACCGACTTTTATTCAAATGCTGAATCAAAAGATATTGAAATTAAAAATGGGCAATTAGACTTAAACGGATGGAAACTGAAATTAGAAGGGAGGATAGAAGACGAACAAGGAAACTGGACAGCAAGAGCTAAAAATCTTGATATGTCTGAAGTGTTAAGGCTATTGCCAAAAGACCTTATACCCTCTTCTAAGAACATTATAGCAGATGGTAATCTTGATTTAGAATTAGAAGCTAATACAACAATTTCAGGGACCCACTTTCGTGCGAATGGTAAATGGACTAATGGATATCTAAATGCAAATGACTCCTATTTTATTGGAAGCGACATAAATGCCGATATAACTTTTGACAATGGGCGACTTAACTCCAAAGAGAGCTCGTCTATTAGTATTAAAAACATATCATGTCAATCTCTTGATTCAGATTTAAGTGGAACTTTATATTTAAAAAATTTCAATTCTCCGCAATGCAAGGCCGTCATAAAATTTGATTCTCAATGGATGGATCTAATGCATTGGCTGAACTACTCTACATGGGAAGGAAGCAATGGTAACTTAAAGGGAGAAATTGAATGGAGTAATTCCTTTGAGAGCATCAACAAGTTTCGAAAAAACGGTCTTTGGGGAGGAGAATGGAAAGGTTTACTTTCCATCCCAAATGCTACTTTAAAGGTAGATGGAGCAACTAATTCAACTTTATTGTCAGATCTACAAGTTCAATTCAAGGGTCACGACTTAGCAATATTAAAAGGGTCAATTCAAACTTCAGACACAAAAGCTAAAGTCAAAGGTTTGGTTAGAAATGCTTTTAATAATCTTGAAAATTATTATAAATTTCAAATAACAGGTAGAGAGTGGAAAATAGAAGATGTCATTAATTGGGAAATTTGGAATGCGAATTTCACTGGAAGCGATGGGAATAGTTTTGAATCCGGCTATGAACTTGCATTCGCAGCAAATAGGTTTACTTACAAAGACTTTGATGGGACCGATGTGAAGTCAACTATAAAAGGAAAAGGTCTTAATGCTAAAACTGAGGATTTTTTTGTCCGCCATTCTGGAGGAACCATATCCAGCTCCATTGAGTGGCGTGAGTTAATCAATGGCTCAAGTCAGCTGCGCCTTAACGGGAATATTCAAAACGCAGAACTAAAGGAAATCCTCCGATCGTTTAACAATTTTGATCAAAATTATATTACGGATAAAAATCTATCAGGAATTTTAGACTCTAGGGCACAAGTACGAATGGACTTTGACTCAAGTCAGAATATATTATCTGAAAAAATTATTGCGGATATTGAATTTAAAATTGAGAATGGAAGAATCATAGATTTTGAAACTTTAAAAGCATTGAAAAGATTCTCGGAAGTTGATAAATTAAATGATGTTCAATTTGGCCCATTCACAAACCGGATTAGAATTGCTAATAAGGTTGTTATGATTCCTGAAATGACCCTTGAAAATAATGCGATAACATTAAAAGTAGCCGGAACACACAGCTTTGAAAATTACTTGGACTTTTTAATAAAAATGCAACTTAGAGATATTGTGGGGAATAAAAAACAACCAAGATCTAAAGCCCTTGATGAATTCATAAAAGAAAAAAATATGACTGAAAAGGTTTGGGTTCCAATTAAAGTCCAAGGGCCGGTAGAAAATCTCAAATTCAGCATAGATGCAAAAAAAATCACTGAAGGACTAAAGTCAAACTTAAAAAATGATTGGAAGAAGCAAGCCGAAGACTTAAAAAGTATTTTTCAAAAGAATGAAAAAACAAAAAAAGAAGAACCTGAATACGAATTTCAGTGGGAAGAAGAGCCCGACACAAATCGTTTATTCAGTGAATCACTTCGTTCGTTCAATAGATTCTGAAAGTCTTTGATTTCCTTTAGCTCGAAATCATTTTAGAGCCTACATTTGAAACATGCAAAAAACGATAATTTTATTATTAGTGCTGATTTTCGGACTTTCATCGGAAGCCCAAACAAATCCAAACGAGAGTAATGATTGCGGTTTTTTTCATCCCAACGCGTTTTCACCAAATCGGGACAATACAAATGATGAATTTCGCGTAATTGTCCAAAATAATTGTGATCCAATTTCTTATCATCTGCGAATTTTTGACAGATACGGACGTCTTGTTTTTGAAAGCATGGACCCAAATGAATCTTGGAACGGGGAGTATAATGCCCGTCAAGTAAAGGAAGGTGTCTATCTCTGGCAACTACAAGCTGTCTATACAGTTCCAAGTGGTTCAGAATCTGTTCGACTAGACGAAAAAGGCAGTGTTGTTTTAATGAGGTAACTATCTCTACCTGAATCTCGAATTTATTTATTTCTGATTTTCATGTCTCCTCTTTACAGATTAACCATTTTTATTTTTATTTACTTTTCAAGTCCCTTAAATGGTCAGCCTTATAAAATCAAATTTCAACTTGATTTTTCCGAGAAAGGCAACAATGAGATTGTTTCTAAAAATGCTAATTGGATGATTTCTCTTCGTGATGAAAAAGGTCAAGTGATTACTCAGCAATTATTTTCCTTTAAAAACAAAAAACAAATTTGTAATATCCAGGTGCCAGAATATGGGATTTATACTGCGAATTTTTATCTAGATTTAAATAACAACCAGAAGTTAGACAGAGGGATTTTAGGGCAGCCGATAGAGCCTTATGCTTTCTCTAATGGTGCCAGGAACTATTTTGGAATACCTTCAATTGGCTCTCAGCAATTCAACTTCTCTGACGAGAGCAAACAAATTAATATTCCTATAAATTATCACTTCAGAAATCCTTTTTAAATGTTTAAAAAGTCTTTCAATGATTCTTGAAACTCCTGAGGCTTTTCAGAATGAACCCAATGCCCTGCATCTGGAATACTATCCAATTGCGCCAAGGGGAAATAACGCATAATATTGGTCCAATCTTTATCCAAGATATATTTACTATTCATTCCTCGAATGAATAAAACTGACCCAACAAAGCTTTTACCCTTATCCATTTCTTCTCCTATTCTACTAATTTGGGATTCAATAATTGGTAGGTTTAGTTTCCAACCTAATTTTTTATCAGTCTTCCATTCCAGGTTTTTCAATATAAATTGTCTTAATCCCCATTCCGGAATCTTAATCTCTAAAGACCGATCAGCATCAGTCCTGCTTTTTAATTTGTCGAGATCTAATAAATGCATTGCTTCTATTATCTCTGAATGTTGAACGGCATAGTATTTAGGGCCTATGTCTACTACTACCATCTTCTCAACGAGTTCAGGATATTTTGCAGAGAACTCCATCAAAGCTTTCCCCCCCATACTATGACCAATCCATCGAATCGATGTATTCTTCGTAAAATGGCTATCTACATATTTTTTTAGATCCTCTACAAGATCTGCATATGTATGAGAACTAGCGTGAGGAGAACGGCCATGATTCCTCAGATCTAAAAGGTGCACCTCAAATCCCTGAAGAGACCAAGCACGTGCATGAGAAGCCCAATTGTCTCCCATTCCAAATAAGCCATGTAAAACCAACAAAGGGATCCCTCCTTCGCCGACTATATTAGAATTTAATTTAACTATCATAAAGTATTCTTTAATTGCTCCAATTTTGCCAATTCAAGCTGATATAAATATTGTTGAACAGTATTCTCTAAACCCAAATAAAGAGAATCTGAAATCAAGGCATGCCCTATACTAACTTCCTGAAGTCCGTTTACATAACGAGCAAAAAACTCTAAATTATCCAAATTAAGATCATGTCCAGCATTTACTCCCAAACCATTATTGAGTGCAATTTCCGATGCTCTAACATATGGTTCAATGGCTTTTTCTTTATTAATCAAAAACTGCTTAGCATAATTTTCAGTGTAAAGCTCTATCCTATCTGCGCCAATTTTCGCAGCAGACTCAATTTTCAGTTTATCACATTCAATGAAAATCGAAGTCCTTATGCCATTATCCCGAAATTCCTTAAGTATTTCGCCTAAAAACTCAGAGTTTGAAACTGTATCCCAGCCACAATTACTAGTGATAACCTCTGGGCCGTCAGGGACAAGAGTGACTTGATCAGGTTTACATTCAAGTACCAAGTCGATAAAAGGTCTATCAGGATAACCTTCAATATTAAATTCCGTTGTTACAATTTCCTTTAACATCCTGGCGTCTTCATACTTTATATGACGTCCATCAGGACGTGGATGGATTGTTATGCCTTGAGCACCATATTCTTGACAATACTTTGCCGCGAGGCATACATTTGGAGTGTCCCCACCTCGGGCATTTCTTAAAGTTGCAATCTTATTTATATTAACGGAAAGACGAGTTAAATTATCACTCATAAAACAAAAATATTAAGGACACAGATAAACGTGAAAATTTTATTTGTGAAAGTTATGCCCAATAGATTTGAAATCCCCTCTTTTGGCTAACTTCGTTAATCGTATGAAATGGCATCATCTTATCAAAAAACAAGTTGATAATCTTGAATTTGAGAACAATGACTTCTTAAATCTAGAATTATCATCTAAAAAAAAGATTATAATCAAGCCATTCATTGAAGAGAACATTTACAAAGGGATGGTTGATTCTAAAGATCAAATTTTAGAAGTTCCCGCGCTTCAATTAGAACAGCACCCAATTGAATCAATGACTATTTTCAGTCAATGGAATATCGATTTCATAGCAGTTTGCAATGACGAGATCTTCATCGGGTTATTAGGCTTAAAAGATCTTGTCAATATTATTGGTAAACAATGGTGTTTTCAAGAATTAGGATCAACTATCTGGTTTGAAAGCCCTATGAACAAACCATTTTCATCTGACTTAATGAAATCCATCGAATCAGAAGATATTAATATCATTAATTTTTCAGTAGATTTTGACCAAAAAACGGGAAAATATTTGAATTTCATTAGAGTGGATCAACGAGATCCCAATCAAACCATGGAGACTCTAGAGCGATTGGGTTGCGCATTGATAGGTTATTATCCTAAAGGCATAAGAAGGCTCGTCTTAAAAGAGAATTTAGAACACTTGACCCATTTCTTGAATATCGAATAGTATGAAACGAATTGCAATATTTGGAAAACGTATACCTGACGAAGTTCAAACTTTTGTTGAGAGAACTATAGATTCACTTTTACAAGAAGGGTGCTCAATTTTAATTTACGATGGCTTTCAAAGGCGTTTAAATGAAAATTGGAAGCTTGGTTGGAGTTTTCCTGAGTTTAAAAGCCGTGAAGGGATTTTAGAATTAAAACCTGACTTCTTATTGGTAATCGGCGGTGATGGGACCCTTTTAGACGCAACAACTTTAGTAGAAGGGACAGAAATCCCAATCATAGGCCTTAATACAGGCAGATTAGGGTTCTTAGCGAATATCACAAGAGATGAAGCTCCCTTGGCATTAAAGTCTATTTTAAAAGGTGACTATATAATTGATGAAAGGAACGTACTCGAAGCAAGCACCAGCTCTGATGAAATAATTCAACCCAATTTTGCATTAAATGAAATTGCCGTAAGCCGTAAAGGAACGACTAGTATGATTTCAGTGCATGTTTATCTGAATGGTGATTTCTTAAATACATATTGGGCTGATGGACTTTTGATCTCAACACCTACTGGATCTACAGGATATAATTTGAGCTGTAGCGGCCCAATTCTTTTGCCAGGATCTAATAATTTTATAATTACCCCAATAGCACCGCATAACCTTACTGTTAGACCATTAGTGATACCAAATACGGATACCATTACTCTAAAAATAGAAGCTAGAGAGGGCGATTATCTAGCATCTCTAGATTCTCGTGTTTTTACTTTAGAATGTGAAACAGAATTAACAATAAAAAAATCAGATTATCGTTTTAAATTGGTTAGAACCCAATATTCTGATTTTGCCTCAACGCTCAGAAATAAGCTGCTTTGGGGTCAAGACAGGCGCAACTAAAGAGCTATCAATTTGTATCTTCGCATGCCTAATTATGCCTAAAATAAATTCTATTCTAATTCTAGCAATTTTTGCTTCACCTTTTCATTTGGCAGGTCAACAAGTATCTCAAGAGTTATTTTTCGGATATGGATTGAATCAATTAATAGGAGATGTTGGAGTGAATAAACTACAATTATTAGATGGATCCATCCATATGAATTATCGAATCCAGCGACACCCTCATTATGCTTTTAATTTTTCATATTGTCAAGGTGAACTAAATGGTGCTGATAGCCTTTCATCTCTGCAGGAGAGAGTAGAAAAAAACCTAACAATTAAATCAACGTTTCAAAGCATTAGTACGCGTTTAGAAATTGATTATTTTCCTCAATCTATACCCTCTTATGAATTTCAACACACTCCATATATTTTTGGAGGCATTGGGTTAATGTCTTTTAACCCAATGGGAGAATTCCAAGATGAGTGGGTAGAATTACAACCTTTAGGAACAGAGGGCCAAGGGACAATTTTGAACGAGGAGTCTTTATATAGTACTCGTGCTTGGACGTTACCTTTTGGACTGGGGTACAGAGCCCAATTAAATAATATTTGGGTTGTCAGTTTAGAGGCTAACTGGACGCTTACATCAACAGACTACCTTGATGACACCCATAACCTTTATGTTGACCCAGTGATTTTAGAAGAACAAAGAGGGCCTATTTCTAGCCATTTCTCGAACCCCAGCAGTAATTTATTTGCGCCTGGAACTCCTAGGGGAAATCCACAAAATAATGATTCATTTTTTACGTTAAATTTTAATATCGGAATTCATATTGAAGCCTTCATGGAGCGCTGCGCTAAATTCCTTCACAGATGAATAATCCCATTCCTAAACATATTGCCATTATAATGGACGGCAACGGTCGATGGGCTAAGATTCAGGGTTTTAAAACCCGTATTCGGGGTCATGAAATTGGCGTAACTGCTCTCAGGAATGCAGCTACTCACGCTTCAGAAATTGGTGTTAAATATTTGACTGTATATGCTTTTTCAGAAGAAAATTGGAGTCGACCTAAAAGTGAAATTGACGCCTTAATGTCAATCTTAGTGAGAAGTTTGAGTAATGAACTTGAAACTCTTCAGAAAAATGGAATCCGGTTGAATGCTATCGGAAACCTAGACAGTCTTCCTCGAAAGTGCAACAAAGAATTGCAGGAAACAATTAAAGCCACCTCTGCAAATAATTTGATGACCTTGACCCTAGCTTTAAGCTATGGTTCGCGGCAAGAAATATTGATAGCAACTAAAAGTATTGTAAATAAAGTTCTTGATGGACGTTTAAAAATTGATGATATAAATGATATTAGTTTTTCAAAAGAACTAAGCACTTATGATTTGCCTGATCCTGAACTAATGATAAGAACAAGTGGCGAACAAAGAATTTCAAATTTTTTACTTTGGCAAAGTAGTTATGCCGAATTAGTTTTTCTTCCTGTGCTTTGGCCCGATTTTTCGAGAGTACATTTAGAAGATGCAATATCACAATATCAGAAACGAAATCGCAGGTTGGGTAAAACAAGCGATCAAATAGAAATGAATGAATAATTCCATGAAAAAAATTGTTCTCTTTACATTGGCTTTTCTATTTGTGTGGTATCCAACATCGGTATTTGCTCAAGGAAACAATATCAATGGTCTCAATTTAGGATCTCAAATTAAAATCAAGGTTGATACTGATTACGAAATAGGCGGTATTGTTGTTAAAGGTGCTGATCAATTAGATCCGACAATGGTAGGATTGCTCTCAGGATTAAATGTTGGAGATAAAGTTCAATTCCCATCTGATAAAATTGCGACAGCGATACGAAACCTATGGGATCAAGAATTATTTGAAGATGTCCAACTTTTTATAACACAGAAAATTGACCGAATAGTTTATCTTGAATTTCAACTTAAAACTTTGCCCAAATTGAGCAAATTTTATTTTACCGGTATATCAAAAGGCAAACAAGATGCAATTCGTGAATTACTTGACTTAAAAAGAGGAGTATTTGTCTCAGAAAATCTTCGAATTACTTCATCCAACGCCATTGAGAAGTACTTTGTGGAAAAGGGATTTATAGACGCAACTGCAAACATAACCTCCATACAGGACAGTCAACTTTTAGATGCTGTAATTCTAAAAATAGATGTTACCCCAGGCCCTAGACTGAAGATTGAAGAAATAGTCTTTAATGGGAACCTAGCCATCTCTGACAAAAAATTACGTAAAGCAATGGATGACACTCATCGCTACAGATGGTGGAATATTTTTGGGACATCAAAACTACTTAAAGAAAAACTTGAAAGTGATAAACGCCTTATTATTGAGGCCTATAATGAGGCAGGATATAGAGATATGAGGATTCAATCCGATACATTTTACCGGACTCCTGAGGAAAAACTTGTTTTGGAATTTCAAATTGATGAGGGTCGTCCTTATCATTATAAATCTGTTTCTTTTTATGGTAATAGTAAGTATAGTACCGAAATCTTGCAGAGTATTTTAAAAATTGAGACAGGAGATCGATTTAATTCTAAAGCTCTTTCGACAAGAGTAAATGGAGACCCTAATGGAAATGACATCTCTTCATTGTATCTCAATAATGGCTATTTATTTGCTAACATAATACCGATAGAGGTTAAAGTAGAAAACGATTCTATTGATCTAGAAATTCGGATACGAGAAGGGAAACAAGCTACAGTCCGTAAAGTGATTGTTCATGGAAACGAAAGAACAAATGACCATGTTGTTTATCGTGAAATTAGAACTAAACCAGGAGACTTATTTTCAAAGTCAGATATAATGCGAACAGTTCGAGAATTAGGACAATTAGGTTACTTTGACCCCAGACAAATAACACCGGTACCAGTTCCTGATCCCATGACAGGGACTGTAGATCTAGAATATACTGTTGTAGAACAGTCCACGAGTCAGTTGGAGCTACAAGGCGGGTGGGGTCGATACACCGTTGTTGGAACTTTAGGTTTAAATTTTAATAATTTTTCAGCAAGGAATATTTTTAATAAGAAATCTTGGCAGCCTTTACCAACAGGTGATGGACAAAATATTACAATTAGAGCTCAAACTAATGGAACTTTTTACAGTTCTTATAATTTTAGCTTCACGGAGCCATGGTGGGGAGGTAAAAAGCCTAACTCTGTTACATTTTCAGCATACCACAATACCATGAATTATAATGGTCAGCAAACAGATTCTCTTGCCCAAAAAATAGGCATCACCGGAGTGACCCTTGGTCAAGGGAAAAGGCTTAAATGGCCTGATGATTATTTTACCCTTTTTCAGTCAATTGAATATAGAAGGTTTGATATAAATAATTATCCCCTAGTTGGAGCTGATTTCACAAATGGGATTGCGAATTCCATCGCTTATACTTTTGCCCTTCGTAGAGACAACAGAGATCTACCAATCTTTCCAACTCGTGGCTCTAGTTTAGCTTTCACCATTGAAGCCACGCCGCCAGTATCGCTATTAGATGGAAGAGATTATTCTAAACTTACATCAACAGAAAAGTTCCGATTTATTGAATATCATAAATGGAAATTTACAGGAGATTATTATGCTCAAATAGCGAAAAATTTTGTTATTAAATCTTATTCAGAGTTTGGATTTCTCGGCAAATACAATGACGATTATGGACTCCCTCCATTTGAAAGATTTTACTTAGGTGGAGATGGATTACAGAATTTTGTTTTAGATGGCCGCGAGGTCGTTGGATTGCGTGGATATACGAATCTTAGTTTAACGCCCGATGGTGGAGGTGCACTTTACAACAAGTTTACAACTGAACTTAGATATCTATTGTCACCCAATCCGCAAGCTCAAATATTTGTTCTTGCCTTTGCAGAAGCTGGAAATAATTATGATAATTTTGCTGACTACAGACCATTTGAACTCAAACGTTCTAATGGAGTAGGACTAAGAATATTTATGCCGATGTTTGGACTCTTGGGAGTTGATCTTGCTTATGGATATGATAATATTCCTGGCTCTACAGGACCATCAGGATGGCAAACACATTTTGTACTAGGACAACAATTCTAAAATCATGAAACAACATTATACAATTCTCGCGATTTTAATATCTCTTTCAAGTTTTGGACAAAGACTTGCATATGTAGATACTCATAAAATATTAAATGCGATTCCTGAATATCAACAATCACAATTAGAAATAAATAGATTAAGCAAAAATTGGGAAAATGAAATCGCGAGAATATTTCAAATGGCGAATGAACTTTCGGTGGCACTTGAAGCCGAAAAGGTTCTTTTAACCCCAGACATGATTAAAGATAGAGGTGTTACAATAAAATCCATGAACGATTCAGCACGTGCAAAACAAATGAGATACTTTGGGTCAACTGGATCTTTGTTTTCGAAAAGAGAAGAAATGGTAGCTCCATTGCAAGCACTCATAGCTGGAGCAATAAAAGAAATCGCGCGAAAAAAGAAACTAGATTTTGTATTTGATAAAGGCTCGTCTGTTAGTGTGGTGTACGCCAACGAGTCAAATGATATTACTTCCGACGTACTCCGACAACTTGGTTATTGAATTTACTACTTTTACATTATGAAAAAAGCAATTACTCTATTTGCCTTAGCGGCAATTTCTATTCTACCCTCCTTCGCTCAAAGTGGAGTAGGTCATATCAATGTCGATAGTCTTTTGGTTGAGATGCCCGACTATAAGATAGTTATGACAACTCTTCAGGCTGAACAAGCAAGATTTGAATCAGAAGCTAAAGAAATGAATGCAGAATTAGAGAAAGGAGCTCAAACTCTTCAGGCTAATGCTGGAACATGGACAGAGCTTAGACAACGTCAAGAGCAGTCTAGACTCCAAGAGGCTTATAATAATATTCAGGAATATATGCAGAGTGCACAGCAGCAGCTTCAATCAAAAGAAATTGAACTAATAACCCCTGTTTTAGAAAAGCTTCAAAATGCAATTGATGAAGTAGCGAAGAGCATGAATTTGGAATATGTTTTAGATGCATCTCAGAGTAAAGGAATGGTTATTTACACCAAAGGAGGCATAAATTTAAAATCTCCTGTTAAAAATAAATTAGGATTTTAATGAACTACTCAAACGGTCCTATAGGACTGTTTGATTCAGGGGTTGGTGGATTAACAGTTGCAAGAGCAATTGCCCGCAAACTCCCCAAAGAGAGTATAATATATTTTGGAGATACAGCTCACCTTCCTTATGGTGAAAAATCTCCTGATGCCATTAGGACATTTTCTTTAAGAATTTGCCAACACTTAATTAAGAATGGAGCGAAAGCAATAGTAATAGCTTGTAATTCAGCCTCATCCGTAGCATTTGAATATCTCGAGGAAAGAATAAATGTGCCAATTTTTAATGTGATTGATCCATTGATTGATGAATTACAAAAAATGAAACCCAAAGGAATCGGTGTTTGGGGGACTCATGCAACAATAAACTCTAAAGTTTATAATCATAAATTAGAAAAACTACTACCAGGAATACCAGTTTATCCCTTGGCAACTCCATTATTAGTGCCATTAATTGAAGAAAATCATCTAAACGGGGAAATAACTGACTCTATAATTCAACATTATCTCAAAGAATCAAAAATTAGCAACTTAGACCACCTTGTTCTTGCTTGTACTCACTACCCTTTAATTGCTTCGCAGATCAGTAAGCATCTTGATATGAGAGTCACTTTGCTTCGAACCCCAACCATCGTTGCTGACTGGATATCTATTGAACTTGCTAATCTTGGACTGCTTCAGAAAGAGAAGAATACAATTAATCACAGTTTTGAAGTCTCAGATTATACTGAAACATTTAAAAAAATATCAGGAATTTTCTTTGGTGACGGTATATTACTTAAAGAACAAAACATATGGAAATCAGCTGATAGCATCTGAAACAATTCTTGCACTTAATAGACAAAGAGGAATTCCACCTCCAGGATGAGCTGAGCCACCACAGAAATATAAATTCTTAAGAGCTTTCTGGTTTGGGTGCCTCAAAAATGCGGAAAATGCTGAATTACTGCTTGACCCATACAAGGATCCTTTTTCACTACTCGTTCTAGATTCTATACGCCTAGGGTCAAGATAATCCTCACACTCAATCAAAGAACTAATGTCTCTTCCAAATAATCTATAAATCTTATCGATTATTAACTTCCGTGCCCTTTCACGAAATAGATCCCAGTCCTGTCCATTATTGCTGGGCACATTAATCATAACAAACCAATTCTCGGAATTATTTGGAGCATCTTGGGGTAGGTCTTTTGATGTTATGTTTATATATACAGTGGGATCAGCAGTTAGAGTTTTGGAATTAAAAAGACAATCAAATTCTGATTTATAATCTTTACTGAACAAAATATTATGCAGATTAAGTTCCGAAAATTTTCCTTTTATACCCCAATAAAATATTAGTGCTGAAGAACTTGGCTCTTGAGACAATATTTTTGAAGGCTCGGGTAAATAAGGGAGTAATTTACGGTATGTCGGCGTAACATCCATATTACTAATCACGACATCGGAGTTCAATAAAACATCCTCATTATTTTTTTCTACCAATAAACCATTTGCCCTCTTTTTATTAGAAATTATTTTCGTGACCTTTTCATCAAAATGAAAATAAACTCCTTGCCTTTTGGCTAAAGCAACTAAACTATTTGTTATATCGACCATTCCTTTGCTTGGAAGAAATGTCCCAATTCCAAATTCTAAATGAGGGATCATGCATAAAGTGCCTGGTGCTTTAAAAGGGCTTGATCCATTGAACGTGGCGTACCTATCAAAAAGCTGAACCATATGACTGGTTCGAAAACGTTTCCTATGGACACCATGCATCGTAGACAATAATCGCAAAGATGGTAGGGCTAAAATAGTTTTAAAAATAGATAGTTTAAAGTATGTCTTTAACCGGTGCAAGGAACTTTCTAAAAAGAATTCTGAAGTTGAATCATACTGCTTTTTTGCTAAGGATAGATGCGACCTTATTGCTTGAGCAGATTCCCCCAAGTTTATTTCTGCCTCGCTTACGAATTTATCTATTGACGAATGTGCAGTAAGACATTTCCCGTCCTCCCAAAAGTATCTGCAGGACTCATTTTTCTTTATGTAGTTAAAATGATCTCGAGGATTTTCTCCACAAAGCTCAAATAAAGCATCCACATTTTCAGGCAAAGTAAATAAGCTTGGTCCCGCATCAAATCTATATTCCCCCAATTTTATTTCACTAAGCTTACCTCCAGGGTATGAGTTTCCTTCATGCACATGTACCTCATAGCCTTTTTTAGCTATTCTTATTGAAGCCGCAATAGCAGCTATACCAGAACCAATAATTCTAGCTACTTTTTTATTTTCTCCCATGCCTCCATTGCTTTTCGTACACTACCAAACTTTTTTAATAATTCAAGAGCCTCTTTAAAATTAAGGTCTGTTAGATTTTTAACCATTTCTGAACCACGATCCATTAATTTATCATTGCTTAATTGCATGTCAATCATCAAATTCCCTTTGATATGACCAAGCTTTATCATTAAAGTTGTCGAAATCATATTTAATATGAGTTTTTGAGCAGTACCAGATTTCATCCTAGTACTACCAGTAATAAATTCTGGCCCAACTATTACTTCAATTGGAAAAGATGCTGCATTAGCAACCGATGAATTTAGATTACAAACTATTGCGCCGGTAATACAGCCATGTAGCCCCGCCATTTTCAATCCTCCTTCAACATAAGGGGTCTTACCACTTGCTGCAATACCAATTATTGAATCTAAGTTATTTACATCATGGTGCTTTAAATCCTTCCATGCCTGATTTTGATCATCCTCAGCAAACTCAACAGCCCGACGGATAGCGCCATCTCCTCCTGCAATAATGCCATTTACTAATCCATCATCGACACCAAAAGTAGGCGGACACTCAGAAGCATCTAAGATGCCTAACCTTCCTGAAGTTCCAGCCCCAATATAAAATAGTCTTCCCCCTTTGAGCATTCTTTGGAAAATAGCCTCAATTAGTAATTCTATCTTAGGTATGGCCATCTCAACAGCAGTGGCGATTTTTTGATCTTCAGAATTAATTCCTTTCAGTAAAGAAAAAGTATTCATTTTTTCTAAATCATTAAATAAAGATTCCGATTCAGTAATCATATTTTTTTTCTTAATACAGCAACATAATATCCGTCGGAGTCGATATTTAATGGAGAAAGCCTTTCTTGGTGTTTCAATTCAAATGACTCACTATTTAATTCAAGAAATTTAATTATCTGCATTTCATTCTCTGATTTCAAAATACTACATGTAGCGTAAACCAACAATCCACCAGCCTTTAATAATTTTGAATAATTCTTAAGGATTTCTTGCTGTAATTCCAATGTGCGTTCTAAATATTCTGGCTTTAATTTCCATTTTATATCTACATCTCTGCGAATAACACCTGTGCCAGAGCACGGAACATCAAGAAGCATCTTATCAGGCCAACCAGAGTATTTATTCAACTCTTCAGTCTCAAATAATAGATGAGTCCGAATACAAGTAGCCCCTGCACGCATAGCACGAATTTCTAATTCCTTTATTTTCGATGACTCTCTGTCTACACATAAAATATCTCCAATATTTTTCATTTTAGAAGCTAAAGACAAAGCTTTTCCTCCAGCTCCTGAGCAGCAATCCATGATTTTATCACCAGGCATGGGGTCCAAAAAATTTGAAATTAGTTGAGATCCTCCATCTTGGATTTCAAATAAACCTGATTTAAAACTTTGTAAATTCTTTAGTTTCCTCCGATTAATTAAGGTAATTGCTTCTGAAGTTATTGTTGATGACTTAGCCTCTATATCTTCTTGTACTAAACGCAGCAATAATTGCTCCCGACTAATTTTCAATGTATTTGTTCTTAGAACTACATTAGCTTGTATGTTAAGAGAGCTTGCTAAAATTGGCCAGTTTTCCCCGAGCTCCATCGAAGCCTTTTCATCTAACCAAATGGGGTAACTTTCAATAACCCCAATTGGTAAATCATTTGGTGTTGATATTGTCTTTTCCATGGCCCATTTCCAATAGAATTCAAATAACTCAAATAACTTGTCTTTTTTTAAACTAGGATCTTCTCCCTTTAAAAACCAAAGTAACCGCCACCATCTAATGATTTCATATGTATGATGAGCCACAAACGACCTATCACGAGATCCCCACTTTTTATTTGACTTAAGAGCTTTTTCTAAAACCTTATCTGCATACATAGTTCCACCAAACGAGATCTCTAAAATCTCTACAATACCATTTAAAAGGTTAGAATGTAATTTCATTCTTTCCAATTTTCTGGATTTTGTAAGTTATATAATTCCGAGTAAATACCTGATTCCTTTAAAAGATCTATATGGGTTCCCTGCTGAACAAGTTGCCCTTCATCAAATACTAAAATACGATCCGCCAAATGAACAGCACTCAATCTCTGAGTAACAATAATAGTAGTAACAGAGTCAAGCTGAGTTTTCAAAGCTAAGAGAATTTTTGATTCCGTATCCGTATCAACTGAACTCAATGCATCATCAAACAAAACAATTTTAGGTTTTTTAATCAAAGCACGAGCAATACTCAAACGTTGCTTCTGGCCACCAGAAAGAGTAATTCCTCTTTCCCCTACAACAGTATCCAAACCTTTCGAAAAGCCCTGAATGTCGTCAGTTAAATTTGCTATGTCAGCATAAAAATTTATATCTTTTAATGAAGCCTCTGAAGTCCCAAAAGCTATATTATCAGAAATACTATCACTAAATAAAAATGGATCCTGAGGAACTGTACCTATTGATTGGCGAAGTTTTTCTATTTGCCAATTTTTAATATCCTCATCATCAATAAAAATATCACCCTCGACAGGATCCATTAAACGATTAATAAGTGAAACCAAAGTACTTTTCCCAGCGCCCGTCTTTCCCACAATTACCACAGTTTCTCCTGATAAAATTTTCATAGATAGATTAATTACTGCGCGTTTTTTACTTTCAGGATATGTGTAAGAAACATTTCTAAACTCAATTGAACCCTTAATTGATTTTGGAATCACAACATTTTCTTTATCCATTATTTCAGGATTAATTTTTAAAAAGTCATTTATTCTCTCCATGGAAGCCTCTGCCCTCTGAACCATGCTCATGACCCAGCCTATACTTGCAATTGGCCATGTTAATAGGTTTACATAAAAGATAAATTCCGCAATTACTCCTGGACTCAATCTTCCTTCAATTACTCCTTCGCCTCCTATCCAAACTGCAATAAGAGTGCTGGAACCGACAAGTAAAAGAAGTAGAGGCATGAACAATGCATTGACCCGGTAGAGTTTTTCATTTTTCTCGAAAGAAGCATATGCGCTTTTCGCATAACGATGAGTCTGCTCTTCTTCTAATCCAAAAGCCTTTAAAACCCGTAATCCAGAAAAAGTCTCTTGTGCCAGAGTGCTGATCGCAGATTGCTGTTTTTGAACAGCATGACTACGCTTATTGATTAAGCCTGAAACCTTATAAATACAATACACCAATATTGGCATTGGGGCCAATGTCAATATTGAAAGTTTATAGTCTACCGAAAACATAAAAACCAATGTCAGTATTGTAGCAAATGCAGTATTAATGGCATACATCAAAGAAGGACCAACATACATTCGAACTTTACTAACATCTTCTGAAATTCGATTCATCAAATCTCCAGTACTATTACTTCGGTAAAATGTATTATCTAATTTTTGATAATGGTTATAAATATCATTCTTCAAATCATATTCGATACGGCGTGACATCACGATTAACGTTTGACGCATTAAAAATGTAAAAAGACCTTTTAAAATACTCATTCCAAGAATAAGAAGACTGTACAAGATCAACGCATTTCTTAGAGCAATACTTGCTATATCCGAATTATCACGGTTGGAAATTGAATTTGCGACTTGATCAAAAGCTTCACGAATGTAAATGGCAGGGTAAACTGCAAAACATGCAGATAAAACAACAAAAGAAATACCGCTCAGCAAAGGCCATTTATACTTCCAAAAATACGGGTTCAGAGTCCAAAGGGATTTCATAGCTTAAAGGTAGTGTATGCAGTACTTCAAGTAGAGATAAACCGGCAGAATTAATAACAATTCATTTATTCAAATACATCTGAAGTAACACCTATCAAATTAATAATCAAGTCTGAAGGATTCCTGGATTATATGGTCTTTCGATAGGGGAATTATTAGACGCTTCAATACCTAAAGAAATCAGAGATCTAGTTTGTGCAGGGTCTATTACTGAATCTACCCATAAACGTGATGCAGCATAATATGGTGACATCTGATCTTCATATTTATCATGAATAGCTTTTAAAAGCTTTCTTTCTTCGTCTGCAGATATTCCTTTTGATCTGGCTTTTTCTATTTGAAGAAGAACCTTTGCCGCTTGATCTCCGCCCATTACTGCTATTTTAGCAGTGGGCCAGGCAACAATAAACCTTGGATCATATGCTTTCCCGCACATTGCATAGTTTCCTGCTCCAAATGAGTGTCCTACAATGATTGTAAATTTTGGGACAACAGAATTTGCAACAGCATTAACAAGCTTAGCACCATCCTTAATTATGCCTCCATGTTCAGCTTTAGATCCAACCATAAAGCCAGTCACATCTTGGAAAAAGATCAGAGGGATATTTTTCTGATTACAGTTTGCTATAAATCGAGCTCCTTTATCTGCAGACTCAGAGTATATAACTCCACCTATTTGCATTTCCCCTTTTGCATTTTTTACAATTTGTCGATCATTAGCCACAATCCCTACTGACCAACCATCAATTCGAGCATAAGCCGTAACGAGTGTTTTTCCATAATCCTTCTTATACTCAACTAAAGACTCTGCATCGATAATGCAATCTAATAATGAGTGCATAGAATACTGATGAGCATCGACAGGCATGCGCTCATATAACTTATCGGCTGACGATGGACTTAGTGGGTTCTCCCGGTGAAATCCAGCTTTCTTAGTAGCGCCTAATTTATCTATGAGATTACGCATCAATAAAATAGCTTCATCATCATTTTTAACCCTGTAATCAACAACACCAGAAATTTCAGTGTGCGAATTTGCACCTCCTAAAGTTTCATTATCAATTTCTTCCCCAATTGCAGCTTTAACCAAATAACTTCCTGCCAAAAATATACTTCCCGTCCCTTCAACAATTATTGACTCATCACTCATGATTGGCAAGTAAGCTCCACCTGCCACGCACGAACCCATAATCGCAGATAATTGCGGAATTCCGAGACTACTCATTACAGCATTATTTCTAAATATTCGACCAAAATGTTCTTTATCAGGGAAAATTTCATCTTGCATCGGAAGATATACTCCAGCGGAGTCAACTAAATAAAGTACCGGTAATCGATTTTCCATAGCAATCTCTTGTGCACGAAGATTCTTCTTAGCCGTCATTGGGAACCAAGCGCCCGCTTTTACTGACGGATCATTAGCAACAACTATGCAGATACGACCTTTAACTCTTCCCAAGACTACTATAACTCCAGCAGCCGGAGCTCCGCCATGATCTTTATACATATCCTCAGCCGCAAATGCACCGATTTCAAAAAACTCACTCTTGGGGTCCAAGAGTAACTTTACACGTTCTCGGGCAGTTAATTTACCCTGAGCTTTAATCTTTTCCATCTTTTTCACTCCACCTCCCTTGTGAATAACACCTAGTCTTCTGCCTGTTTCCGCGACAAGCATTTTTAACTCATCTATATTTTTATCTTTATTAAATGCCATATCCATGATTTCAGATTGCTAATATGAGACAGTTTGATCTTCCCTTGGTTCATTTAGTAAAATCCATTCTGCAGATTTTATCCAGATTTTATCGCTAGGTGCAGGATCAGATAAAAAAAGAATTAATCTAAGACCATTATCAATCTTTTGCAAGAAAAGCGCGTCAGGTATTTCATCCCCAATTAAGTCACCATGCCAAAAAAGCTCAGGGACACAACTATTTAGGGAATCAATAATTTCTGATCCTATGTCCTGATAAAATTCTATGTCATTATTTGAACCTCCAAAGTATTTTGCTATCAAAGCATAATTCTCTAATCCACCGCAAGCACCAAGGCCTGTAGCAGATCCTAATGCGCTTAGAGAGAATTCCTTGACTTTATTATTTCTCGATAATATTGAACTCTTTCCTGGATAGAAATAAGAAATGTCATAATTGTAATTCGAAATATATCCTGTGTCTAAAGCTACAGGACAACCAAAAAGGAAATGACTTCCAATCTCTCTATTGTGATTTATGTCAAAATCTAGTCGGCCGCTTTCTGATTGAAATTGACTTAAAATAACTTTGGGCTTAACATTGATTAATTCATAGGACTTCTCATCCTCTGAGGCAACGACCGCATACCACCTTAGAGAAAGGTCGATTTCTCTAATATCTCCAAAATAATTAAATGCTTCAGTCATAATCTGATATTTATTAGCCTCTATCATCTTTATTTTTTTCCGCTCATCTCCTGCAACACCTCCTTCTTCAAGCCATAGAATCAATGAATCTCTGGAATAACCCTGGCTTTTATTAAAAACTGATTGTATCAAGCTATCACTAGGCCAAAAGTGCTTTTTAGAAACCGACAATATTCTTATTAACTGATATTCCGATAGCTGATCCCATCTCTCTTCATGATCAGCAAGTATTGAATCTTTAGATATCGAATCAATACGCATATCAAAAAGGTCACCAAGAATTTTAATGCCCTTAACATTATAAGAATTAAAAAAAAGAGTGTCTCTTCTAATTTCTTCCTCGCTATTTAAGATGACTTGACCGTTTAAAGGTGCATAAATTGATAATAATATGAGAAATCTAAACATCAATTATTTACTTTTTTACGCTTTCGGAATTTTTCCCAACCGAGGTAAACAGCAACAAGCAATAAAAATGGATACAAATAACTTGTTGGCTCACCTTTTCCATGAATGACAGTAAACAATCTTTCAGAACGTATTGAGCTTAAAAAGCCTTTTACAAAACTATCTTTAGACATGAATATGAAAACAGGTTTTCCTAAAATATGATCCTCCGGTACCATACCCCAGTATCTACTGTCCCATGAATTATGACGATTATCGCCCATCATCCAATAATAGTCCAGAGAAAAAGTATATGACTTCGCTGGGATACCATCTAAATAATACTGATCGTTTTTAAATTCCAAATCATGCCCTTCATAAACATCTATAGCTCTTCCATATTTCAAAACATTTTGATAACTCAATTCAACTACTTGACCAGATGCAGGTAGCCAAAAAGGTCCATAATTATCTCGAGACCAATTAAATACGATAGTATCAGAATGGCCATCTGGATTAGGATAAGTAAGCATTGGTTTAATATAATTTTCATTGTACCATTTTATTGCTTCTGGGGTATTTTCGTCGAATAGATTATCTCCAGGAGTATTCATACAAATAACAGTATCAATATTTTTTTGTGCCTTAAAACGTGGCAATGCATCAGTGGAAATAGTAATCATGTATTCCGAATTTGTAATTTGGATTACATCACTCAAATTTTGATTTGAAACAATTCGGTTATCTAAATAATTTATATCAAAATCTCTTTTCAACTGACGCGGGTTAAATCCCTTTCCTTTAGTTCTGACATAATAACTCCATTGAGAGTTTGCTCTTTCTGGTAATTCTTGAAAACTCTTGTTGATATAGACCTGGCGGTCTACGATTGAAATTGTATCTCCAGGTAAAGCGATACAGCGTTTTACATAATTATCTTTTTTATCTACTGGGCGTCCAGGATCAACTGGGACATTAAAGACCACAGCATCCCCTTTTTCAATAGAAGAAAAAGCCGGTAACCTCAGGTATGGGAAATTAACCCAATCTAAGTAGCTTGGTATTGATGTATAAGGAATAAGATTGTGCATTAATGGAATACTTAAAGGGGTATTTGGTATTCTCAACCCATAATGAAGTTTGCTAACAAATAAATAATCACCAATCATCAATGACTTCTCCATTGACCCTGTAGGTATATTGTAGGCTTCAAATGTGGTCATACGAACTGCTCCTGCTGCAACGCATGCGAAAAATAGATGATTTATAAATAATGGTATTTTTCGCCGAATAATCTTATTATCTCTTGGCAAGAGAGTCAATTCTGAAGTATAACTCAAATAACCCATGTATGCTCCACATGTTGGAATGGTAAGAAGGATATACTTATTATCTCTAAAACCAAAAATATGAAGAACCTCATAAGAAATGATGATTGACATGATATTATCAATTACCGGTATGTAACAAAGTATTGCCCACCATTTTGGCCTGTCGACTATCTTGAGTAAGATAACTGTGCGATAGACTGGCACCCATGCCTCCCAATTCGATCTACCCGCAGACTTGAAAAACTTCCATGTAAGAATTGAACTCCAAAAATTAATTATAAGATAATAAGCCAGTAAGTCAAGCATGGGATTGATATTTATTGCATTTAAGATTCGATAGTACAAAAATAGTATGAATCTTCTATGCAATGCGCAAAGCATTCGATACCTTTACAATATGGAAATTGAACGTGTGCCAATTAGTGTATATGCTGAAATGACTCCCAACCCGGCAGTCATGAAGTTTGTTTCGAACAAGCGAATGATAGAATTAGAGCATGTAGAATACCATAATATTGAGGAAGCTAGTAACTCTCCCTTGGCAATAAAACTTTTCCATTTCCCTTTTGTTAAAGAAGTATTTATCTCCAGCAATTTTGTTGCTGTTCAAAAATATAATGTAGTAGAATGGGAAACTGTGACGCAAGAAATTCGTGAACTTGTGCTGGAGTTTCTGCAAAGTGGTCAAGCAGTAATGAAATTCGATCAACTTCATGAAGTTAAGAAAACCGCTGATGCTGCTACTCCGGAAGAAAACCCAACTGAATTAAGTGAAATTGAGGGACGAATTGTAGATCTTCTTGAAGAGTATGTTAAGCCTGCCGTTCAGCAAGATGGAGGAAATATCTCTTTTGTTAGCTATGAAAATAAAATAGTAAAAGTTCAACTTCAAGGAGCATGTTCGGGCTGCCCAAGTAGTACGCTGACTTTGCAATCAGGTATTAAAAGTATACTTCAACGAATGTTACCTACATTAATTGAAGATGTTGTTCCTGTCTAAAGTATTATACTTTCTGGCTAGAGCCAATTTCAAATTAGCTGGAGATTAAAAATGTAAAAATGGCGACAATTATAAGTTTAAATGGGAATACTCCAATTATTCCTGAAAGTTGCTTCCTTGCGCCATCAGCAACTATTGTAGGTGAAGTATCCATGAATGAAGAATGTTCAATCTGGTTTAATGCTGTAATTCGTGGTGATGTTAACTCAATTGAAATAGGAAAACGAGTGAATGTTCAAGACAATGTTGTCATTCATTGCACTTATAAAAAATTCTCTACAGTAATTGGAGATAATGTAAGTATTGGTCATAATGCAATTGTACATGGTTGTGATATTCATGATAATGTTTTAGTAGGCATGGGAAGTATAATAATGGATGGTTGCATCGTAGAATCCAATAGTATCGTAGCGGCTGGAGCAGTCGTAACTGCGGGAACACAAATCCCAAGCGGTTATATTTACGGAGGAATTCCTGCAAAAAAAATTAAAAAGATAAGCCCTGATCTTTCTAAAAATGAAGTTCAACGCATTGCTGAAAACTATATTCTATATAGCTCTTGGTACAATGATAAGTTGACAGAAGAAAATGGTAAAAACAAATAATTACTTTATTGCCCAATGCACTCTATTAATCCAACAACTACAAAATCATGGAAGGCCTTACTAAAGCACTCCGCAGCTAGCAATGGAGTCCATTTAAGAGAGCTTCTTTATGAAACAAGTAGATTCAAATCGATGCATATCCGCATTGAAGACTTATTATTATTTGATTACTCCAAGCACCGGATTGATGAGACAACTTTAAAGTTGCTTGAGAATTTATTTGATGAATGTAAAGTTCAAGATTTATTAGAAGAGCAGTTCAGAGGAGTTAAAATTAATGTTACCGAAAACCGTCCTGTTTTACATACTGTTTTACGAGACCCAGGTATAGCCCCTTTCATAGTAGATGATCAAGATGTTCGTAAAGCCTCTAAAATAGAGCTAAAAAGAATGTATGAATTTTCGGAAGGTATTCGCATTGGTGATATTCGCGGACATTCTGGGAGGAAAATTAAAAATATCATCAATATTGGCATTGGGGGATCTGACTTAGGACCTAAAATGGCAGTAGAATCTTTGAAACCATTTTCCAATAGGGATTTAAAGTTTCACTTTGTTTCAAACATTGATGGGTCTGACTTGCATGAATGTCTAATGCAAATTGATCCTGAAGAATCACTTTTTATAGTGGCATCAAAAACCTTTACAACTCAAGAGACAATGGCAAATGCTGAGGTAGCTAGAGATTGGTTAATACAAAAATTAGAAGATCCAGCATGCGTAGAAAAGCATTTTGTTGCGATAAGCACAAACTCTGAAAAAGTCAATGATTTTGGTATTAAGAAAGAAAATACATTTGGATTTTGGGATTGGGTTGGAGGAAGGTATTCTCTTTGGGGCGCTATTGGCATGCCCATTTGTATTTCTATTGGTTCTGATAATTTTCAAGAATTATTAAATGGAGCTAATTTTATTGATGATCATACAAGGAAAAGACCTTTCAGAGAGAATATTCCCAAAATAATGGCTGCTCTAGGAATTTGGTATCGTAATTTTTTGAACGCATCAACACATGCTATTCTTCCCTACGACCAGTATTTACATCGATTTCCAGCATATCTGCAGCAAGCTGACATGGAAAGCAATGGGAAGTCAATCGACAGAAATGGAAAACGTGTTAACTATTCAACTGGAGGTGTTATTTGGGGAGAACCGGGTACTAATGGTCAGCACGCATTTTACCAATTAATTCATCAAGGGACAGAACTCATTCCTTCTGATTTTATCGCTAGTGTGATTCCCCAGCACCCACTTCATGAGCATCATTCAAAACTTCTTAGTAATTATTTAGCTCAAACTGAAGCTCTAGCAATAGGTAAAACCATTGCATCTACTCCTTATAAAAAATTTGAAGGAAACCAACCTAGTTCAACAATATTATTTGACAAAATGAATCCATTCTCTTTAGGGGCTTTAATTGCTATATATGAGCACAAAATTTTCTTCCAAGGAGCTGTTTGGAATATTTATAGCTATGACCAATGGGGTGTTGAGCTCGGTAAAGAAATGGCGAGAAAAATATTACCTGAAATTGATGGAGATCATTTAGACTCAGATCACGATGAATCAACAAAAGGACTATTAAATCACATCCGAGATTTATCCAACAAAGCGGATAATAATTGAGCCTCTTCATCTGTTAACTTCATAGGCATTTTATCTTTATAGAATTTATCAATAACCCTTATCTGGCCCAAAATCTCTAGACCTCGAAGAGTCAAGAACACTTCTGAAATACGCTTATCTGTCTTATTCTGACGTCGTTCTATTAATCCTAACTTTTCAATCCTGTTAATGAGACGAGAAACATCACTTTTTCTGTCTATCAATTTTTCTTGAATACGCGCTGAAGACAACCCTAAAGGGTGAGTGCCCCTTAAAATCCTCAATACATTATACTGCTGAAAGCTTATCTTGTATGGCTTTAGAAGAGATGCCATATTCTCTTTTAGAACATGATAAGTGTAAAGGATATTTATCACAGCCTTGTGATGGCTATTATGCCACTTTTTTTGATGCACTTCTTCCTCAATACTTTTCATAGAGCATTTCCTATACTTTCATAATATCAGCTTCTTTGAGAAAAACTCGTTTTTCAATAATTCCATTAAATGAATCTACTATTATCTGAATATCCTCTTCTAGCGATTTTCTATTGTCCTCACTAAGACCATCTTTTTCCATCTTTTTGGCTTCATCCATGGCTATCTTTCTTATGGCACGAATACCAACTTTTGCGTCTTCACCTTCTCCTTTAGCGACTCTAACCAATTCTCTTCTTCGCTCTTCTGTCAATGGAGGAATATTAAGGATAACAATTTCTCCATTATTCTGTGGATTCAATCCTAAATTTCCATTTTGAATAGCCTTTTCCACCTCCTTAATCATTTGTTTTTCAAATGGTTGAACAAAAATAGTGCGAGCATCAGGTGTAGACACATTTGCCACTTGAGTAAGCTTAACAACACTACCATAATATTCAATATTTATACCTTCAAGCATTGCTGGGTTTGCGCGCCCCGCTCTCAGCTTAAGTAATGCCTTATCCAAAAAAGAAATAGGCTTTTCCATCTCCTCTTCCAGTGTCATCAAGAGCATTTCAATTTCTTCTTCCATTTAATCAAAAGTAAATTATTGTGTTACTAAAGTCCCAACATTCTCACCTTTTACTATACGCAATAAGTTACCTGACTTATTCATATCAAATACTACAATTGGTAATTTATTTTCGTTACTAAGAGTAAATGCTGTTAAGTCCATAACATTTAGACCTTTTTTAAAGACTTCTTCAAAAGAAATAGTGTCATACTTCTTTGCAGACGCGTTCTTTTCAGGGTCAGAATCATAAATACCATCCACTCTTGTTCCCTTTAAAATAACCTCTGCCTGTAGTTCAATTGCCCTGAGAATAGCTCCTGTATCTGTTGTAAAATATGGATTACCTGTTCCTGCAGCAAAGATAACCACTCTACCTTTTTCAAGATGTCTGATAGCTCGTCTTCGAATAAACGGTTCACAAATTTTGTCCATCTCAATAGCTGAAGATAATCTTGTTTGAACACCCGCAGATTCAAGTGCAGATTGCAGTGCTAAACCATTTATAACTGTAGCTAACATACCCATATGATCAGCCTGAACACGGTCCATTCCTTCTCCTGCTCCTTTTAGGCCTCTAAAGATATTGCCTCCGCCAATAACTATCCCGAGTTCTACACCGGTTGCAACGACAGTTTTAATCTCATCCGCGTATTCAGCTAACCGTTCAGTATCTAGACCAAAAGGTTTCTCACCCATCAAGGATTCACCGCTTAATTTTAGAAGTATTCGTTTATATTTCATATTATGATATTACTCCAAAGATAGGATTCAAATGGGATCATTTCATATGAAAAAACCGCCCAAATAATTTCTTAAATGCGCGGTTCTTATTTTTTTTAAAAACTCAATTATTTAAACACCAAGCCCTACTCTTCTGTAACCTGTAACCTCAGCTCCATCTTCAAGGGCCTTTATGTATAATTCAACAGTCTGTTTACTATCTTTTATGTAAGATTGACCTACAAGAGTATTTTCTTTAAAGAATTTACCCAATTTACCTTGAGCAATTCTATCAATCATTTCCTCCGGCTTACCCTCTTGACGAACTTGATCACGTGCAACCTCGAGCTCCCTCTCAATCACATCTGCTGGCACAGAATCCTTATTCAGAGCTACGGGATTCATAGCAGCAACTTGCATAGCAATATTTTTGGCAGCTTCTCGCGAATCCACATTCAGCGATGCAAGAGTTGCTAATTTATTTCCAGCATGAATATAGCTTGAGATACAATCGCCACTTAATTTTTCATAAGAAGCAATTTCTAATTTTTCTCCAATCACTCCAGTTTGTTCCAACAATTTATCAGCAACTGTTAATCCTGGCGAGAAATCAAGAGCAAGCAGAGCATCACGATCTGAGGGAAATCCAGATAAAGCCACTTCGGCAAACTTATTAGCCAAAGTAATAAATCCTTCATTTTTAGCAACAAAATCTGTTTCGCAATTCAAACTGATGATTATACCATTTTTTGCATCAGAACTCGTTAATGAAATTACAGCACCTTCAGTAGCATCTCTGTCAGCGCGTTTAGCCGCGACTTTTTGACCACGTTTACGAAGAACATCAATTGCCTCTTCAAAATTACCATTTGCTTCGGTCAATGCCTTTTTACAGTCCATCATACCTGCTCCAGTCATTTTTCGGAGCTTATTAACATCTGCAGCAGTGATTGCCATGATTTTAAATTTATTTCTTTGTGGTTAATTCTTGCAACTTGCAAATAAGGTACTTTTCAATTCTTTTATTCAGATTCCTTTTGAGGAGCATTTTCTGTGTTCTCCTGCTCAGCAACTTTAGCCGTAGCTTTTTCTAACTTCTCCTGGCCAGCTTTCTCCTTTTCTACTTTTCGCTGAGACAATGCCTCTTTGATTCCTGCAGATAAATAATCCATTATCAAAGAAATAGATTTTTGGGCATCATCATTAGAAGGAATAACATAATCAACCAACTGAGGGTTCGAATTTGTGTCAACCAATGCAAAAACAGGTATACCAAGATTACGAGCTTCTTCAACAGCAATATGCTCTCTCAAAATATCAACTACGAATAAGGCTGCTGGAAGACGACTCATGTCAGAAATTGATCCTAGATTTTTCTCTAATTTTGCTCGCTGCCGATCTACTTGAAGACGCTCTCTCTTGGAAAGAGTCATAAATCGGCCATCCTCTTTCATTTTATCAATATTGGTCATCTTCTTAATAGCCTTTCTAATGGTGACAAAATTTGTCAACATACCACCAGGCCAGCGCTCAGTGATGTAAGGCATGTTTAGAGACTTCGCTACGTCAGCTACAATTTCTTTTCCTTGTTTTTTTGTCGCCACAAAAAGTATTTTTCTACCAGATCCAGCAATTTTAGCCAAGGCGTCAGAAGCCATTCGCATTTTAACTTGGGTCTTTTGTAAATCAATTATATGAATACCATTTCGTTCCATAAAGATGTATGGTGCCATATTGGGATTCCATTTTCGTGTTAGGTGACCAAAGTGGACTCCTGCGTCAAGTAATTTTTGAATTTCGGGCGTTTTTGCCATTTTAAATTGGGTTTACATTCACTAAAAACAACTATAGAGTAGCGCTGGGCGATCTGTATAGTTTGGATACTAAACCAAAAACTCTGAGCAAATTAACGCTTAGAGAATTGGAAACGTTTACGAGCTTTCTTTTGACCAAATTTCTTACGTTCAACCATACGAGGGTCTCTGGTCATGAGACCGTCGGGTTTTAATGTTAATCTAAAGTCAGGATTGATAGAAACCAAAGCTCTTGAGATGCCTAAACGAATTGCTTCAGCTTGACCCGTTACTCCTCCTCCGACCACACTAACTTTAACATCATATTGACCTACTGTGTCAGTCAACGCAAATGGTTGATTAACTTTATATTGAAGCATTGTAGTAGCAAAATAGTTAGTCAAGTCTCGTTTATTGACTGAGACATTCCCTTTACCTTTTTTCAGGTAGACTCTTGCGATAGATGTTTTTCGACGGCCAATGGCGTGAGTTATAGACATAAAATTAAACTTATGCGTTAATTGAAATTGGTTGTTGAGCATCATGGGTGTGTTCGCTACTTGCAAAAACATGCATGTTCCTAAACAACGCCCGCCCTAATCTATTCTTCGGTAACATTCCTCGAACAGCATGCTCCAAAACACGCTCAGGCACTTTGACCATTTCTTGTGCTGGAGTACTAAATCGCTGTCCCGAGGGATAACCTGTGTATCTAACATATTGTTTCGTATCCATCTTATTACCTGACATGGTCACTTTTGATGCATTTATAACAACAACATTATCTCCACAATCAGCATGTGGAGTAAAATTTGTTTTGTGCTTTCCTCGAAGGCGCACGGCTATTAGAGAAGCCACACGACCTAAGGATTTACCATTGCAGTCAATGATGATCCATGATTTTTCAGCACTTGCCTTGTTGGCAGAGATTGTTTTATAACTAAGCGTATCCACTATTGAGCGATATTTTTGGGGCTGCGAAGATAGACATAATTATATCAATATGCCAAGACTAAAACAATGACTTTAAATAAAGTAACTTGCAAATGATATAAATAAGATTTTCATGAACTCATCAAAACTCCTTATCACCCTAGTATGCATGGTTTTTTATGCAAACTTTTTTTCACTATCTGCTCAAAGTATTTTACCATGCGGAACTGATGAAAACTTAACTAATGAGATAATTAGAGATCATGAAAGGCAAGAAAAATTATTTGAAACAGAAAGATTAATTGAAACCTATTTGACATCTAATATCATCGCAAATACTGAGCAGCTTCATGTTATACCTGTAGTGGTTCACATTATATACTCCAATCAAAATGACAATATAAGTAACTCACAAGTGTATGATGCAATAAGCATCTTGAATGAAGATGTACGAAGAACAAATCCGGACACTTCAAATCTCAGAAATATATTTAAGTCGGTCGCGGCAGACCTAGAAGTTGAATTTAGACTTGCTAAAAAAGATCCAAACGGAAAATGCACAAATGGAATAACTAGAACTCAAAGTAATCTAACCTTAACTGCGAATAATAATGTGAAGTCCATAATCGGTTGGGATAATAAAAAGTATTTAAATATTTGGGTGGTGCGAAGCATTGATCTCGCAGGATTCTCTGGCCCAGGGATTGTTCTTGGATATGCTGCATTCCCATACAATAATATTCCTGGCACTTCTGATGGAATTGTGATTAGACATCAAAACTTTGGAAGTATCGGGACTGCTCAAGCTGATCGACACAGAACACTTACGCATGAAGTAGGTCATTATTTAAATTTGAAGCACACATTTCAAGGAGGCTGCAATGGAATCGGGGATAATTGTTCAGACACACCTCCTGTCACAAGCTCAAGTATTGGCTGCAATAGCAATCAGAATACATGCAATTCTGACAATCCAGATCTACCAGATATGATTGAGAATTATATGGATTATACGGATGACGACTGCATGAACACCTTTACTCAAAATCAAAAGCAAAGGACCAAAGCCGTTCTCAACATATATAACCTTAGAGGTAGTTTAACAACAGCATCCAATCATTTTGATACTGGAATAAATCAATCTGCGATATTTAATTGTCTTCCTGTGGCTGACTTTCAGGTAAATAAAACATTGATATGCGAGGGAGAGCAAATACAGATAACTGAGGATTGTGCTTACCAAATAATCCCTAGTTTTCATTACACCATTTCTGATCAGAACAATGGAAACCAGCAGCATATAATTACCGCAAATCCACTATTAACATTTAATAATTCGGGTCTATATAATGTGAAACTTGAAATACAAAACGCCCATGGCCAGAGCACAAAACAATACTCCGAGCTTATTACCGTTCGCCCACAAGGAGGGGTAATCTATTCTCCTTTGTTTTCTGCTACAATGGAGAAACCGCTACCAAATGACATTTGGACCCGACTGGACAATGGCGATAATGTAAAGTGGAATCGAACAGCAATAGCCTCTAAACAAGGCTTGTATTCATATTATCTTGAGAATTTCAATATTGTCAGTGGTAGCAATGGCGATGCCCTCATTGCTGGACCGATAGCATTGAACAATCCTAGCGCACTTCAATTAAAGTTCGATCATGCTTTTGCCCGTAAACAGGCAAATAACACTGATAAACTAAGTATCTCTACCAGCATCGATTGTGGGGATAGTTGGACACTTCGAAAAGTCCTTCCTACTTTCCAACTTGGCATTTCCAATCTATATCCAAGTACCCCTTATGTGCCTGCTAATAACGATTGGATAGAAACTACTCTAAACCTTATTAGCCTGAGCTCTGCGAATTCAATAATGATAAAATTTGAAATGTTGAGCGGAGGTGGCAACAATGTCTATATCGATAATTTAAATTTAAGCTTTACCTTAAATAATCTTGAATCATCATCAATAAAAACACTAAAAGTTTATCCAAACCCAAGTCATAACAATGCCCAGATTCAAACACCTGGAAATGGTAGTCTATATATCATTGATGCATTAGGAAGACTAATTAAAAAATATGAAAATGTCATGTCACTAATTACTCTTAAAGGAATACCAGCAGGGTCATATATGGCGATTTTCATAAACTCTAAAGGAGAGAAGCAACAAGTCCGATGGGCAAATATTCCTTAAGCTACAGGTCTTCTTTCTTTGGATTGAACTCTAAAAGATATGTGTCAGGGTTAGGCAATTGGAGGATAAGATTAAAACGTTCAGGGAACTCTTGAATTACGGGAAGCAGATATCTACCAACAGAAGAATATCCCAACTGATCAACTACCACGTGTGTTATTCCTAACTCTTCTAATCGAAGTATAAAGTCTTTTTTATCAATTAATGAGGGGATTCTAGAGCTTGTTTTAGAGGAATATAAATAAAAAAGTGAAGGCTTTACAGTGCAGACTATTGAGTTTTCTGGAATACTCGATCTCACATAACGGCTGATATTAAAATAATTTGCATATTCAACAGGCATTTCTGACTGACTATTAGCTCTCAACGTTCCCAAAAAAGACAAAGGATATAGGCCAACAAGCCCAATCAAATAAATACTTTTAAGTCTTGTAGAGCCAAATAATTTTAACTGAATCCAATTGAGTGAAATTGACAATCCAACTAATGTGGACAATAGTAAAAAGGGGATTAAGGGAAGCATAAAACGCACCCCAAACCAGACTGATGGCCATAAAAGCAAAATAACTATTGAAGCCCATAAATAGCCCAACCACATCATTTTTAGTTTAGGCATTTTACTCGTGCCAATAGTTATTAGAATTATAATAATTAAACCCTGGATAAAATAACCCTGAGGTTCCTCAACACTATATATGACTTGAAAATTAGGAAACAACCCGTTGGGTATCTCTTGATTCAAGTATCTAAAAAAGTTTTCTGATATTCTATCTATCCAGCCTGAAAAATCAAGTATACCTTCTTCTGGCCTGTAAGGATTGACTTGAACCAACTGTGTTAAATATGAATTTCCACCCAATACTTTTCCCCTAAGAAACCATGGAAGAGATAAAATTATAAACCCAACCGCGAAAGCAATAGCCCCCTTCCACTTATTTTGGAATAACATATAAAGCCCTACTCCCGCTATTAAGGCCAATCCTGCCGTTCGAATATGATAAGAAATAGCACAAAATAAAACCAAAGACCAAAACCATTTTGACTTCCAAAAAGAGATTTCTTGATCATTCCATTTAATTAGACAACCCAAAGAAGCCAGAGAGAAAAATAGAAATGACATTTCGCTCATCATAATTGTTGATGAACGCAGCAAATGACCATTTACCAAAGTAAATGCCAAAGCCATCCAGGCTAATGATTTACTTGTCGTCATCCTCTCGAATATTCGATGAAGCATTAGAAGCGATAGAAAAAAGAAAAATCCATTAATGACTTTTAAAAATGTAAAATCATCAGAAAACATCATAAATAAGGAAATTATGGCAGGGTATCCTGGGGGAAAATGATTGGCTTTACTAGCTCCTGGAAGATGTAAATCTGTGTAACCTTGACCACTATATATTGATTGGCCAAGAATAAAATAACCAGCATTATCTCCACCGACGTCAAGCTTCGAGTCAAAAACAGCAGTATATACAAATATGAATCCTAGGAGTATCCATAAATCGGTAACGCGAAAAGGATTTCTGAACATGACGTGAAATTAACCGTTTTTTTTCATCGATCAAGTTGATTCTATTTGAAAATAATAAAAATATATTAAAACCTACTAATTTAGTCGGATTTAATATATTTGCATACTATGGGAACTGAAAACATCATTTTATTGGGTACCTATTTATTTGTAATCATTGGTCTTTTTTTTAAAAAATATAGCCCTGCCGCTGTATTTGGAATTGGAGCTTTTATTCTTATTTCTAGTGGCCAACTTTCTGCTAGTGAGCTTCTTAGTACATTGACAACTCCAAGCCTCTTAATTCTTTTTTTATTATTGATTCTTGCAGGAACTGTTCAAAGTCGGTTAGGACTATCTACGCTACTCTTAAAATATAGCAAAGGTAAAAGTCAACGTGGATTTCTTGGAGTTCTATTATTTCCTGTTGCTTTGCTCTCTAGCATCGTCAATAATACTGCTATTGTCGCAATGCTCATAGGGCCTATTCGTAAATGGGCTCAGAGAAATGGATATTCTCCATCAACTTTTTTAATGCCTTTAGCCTTTGCTGCGACAGCTGGAGGCATGATAACTGTAATAGGAACCTCAACAAACTTAGTTTTAAACGGTTTACTTGAAGAAAATAAATTTAAAATTCTTCATACTGCAGATTATATCCTACCAGGATCAATATCGGCAATTACTGTTATTCTTTTGATGATTTTTATTGCTCAAAAGACAATCATTAAAAGAAATCTAAAGCAAAAAGAAAGCGTAAGAGAATACCTAGTGGAGACCCGTGTACTTCCCAATGGAGATCACGAAGGGAAAAGTGTTCAAAAAGCAGGGTTGAGGCAAGTCCATGGATTATATTTAGCGGAAATCATTCGAAATCAAAAAATTATTGCCCCCGTCAGCCCTGAAGAACTCTTAGAGGCAGATGATCGTCTATTTTTTGCAGGTGCCTTAGAGGAAGTTCGAGAGCTGATAGAATCAAATCCTGGTTTAGCGCTCCCACAATCTGAACTATCTCAAAAAACTTCAGAATCCTCAATTACAGAGGCCATGGTTCCGCCAGGAAGTAATTTGGTTGGATTACAAATTCGGAACTCCGAATTTCGACAGCGCTTTGACGCTGCTATTATTGCCATACATCGAAGAGGAAAACTTATGCAAGGAAGAATAGGTGATAATATCCTGGAAGCGGGTGATCTGTTATTAATTATTAGCGGGCCTAGAAACAAGGAAATTATTCAAACGTCAAAACATCTTTATGGCCTGAATACAACAGAGACAAATACCCCTACAAAAGGACTTAAACGTTTATTATTAATTATCGGATCGATATTTAGTTTTGTGGCATATTTTCTTAATATTTTTGACTTTTTAACTTTGCTCTTATCGCTTGCCGCAACTTTGGCTATCGCAGGATGGCTAACTTGGGAAGAACTTAAAAAACATATAGATCTAAAACTCATGGTCGTCTTATCCTGTGCAGTAAGCTTTTCTCAAGTTTTAATGGATTCGGGACTAATTCAAGATTGGATAAGCATATTACGATCGGCCTATTTAAATGCTGGACCATTTTTCTGGGCAATATTGATCTTTTTAATCACAAGTATCATTACCAACTTAATGACTAATATTGCCGCTGTTGCTCTTGTTTTTCCTTTAGCCGCAGCAATTATAGGCAGTGCAGATCCATCGTTAATAGAAAATACAGAGTACTCCAAGGTTATATTTCTCTCTTTGGCATTTGGAGCATCTAATGCTTTCTTGACTCCAATTGGCTATCAAACAAATTTGATGATAATGGGACCTGGAGGGTATCAAACAAAAGATTATTTACGTTTTGGAATCCCTGTGACTGTTGTTTACAGCATATGCATTTTAACTTATTTTTATGTCCTCGTCTCTTAATCTTATTTAAATTGATATGAAATCACCTACAAATGTTGTTAAGCAGGCATATGAGATTGATGTTTCATCTCGTGAAAAACTGATTAATCAAAAAGGCCTGGTGTTATGGTTTACAGGACTCAGCGGAAGCGGAAAGAGCACTTTAGCAAATGCAATAGAAACTCAATTGCATCAGAACAAAAAACATACATTTCTTCTCGATGGTGACAATCTAAGGCATGGCCTTAATCGTGATCTTGGATTCAGTAATATTGACCGGAAAGAAAATATAAGGCGCGTAGCTCATGTTGCTAACTTAATGGCTGATTCGGGACTAATTGTCTTGTCAGCTTTTGTGAGCCCATTCCGTTCTGATCGCCTGAAAGCTTCAAAAATAATTGGAGAAAACAGATTTATCGAAATATTTGTTGATTGCCCCCTTAGCATCTGCGAGTTAAGAGATGTAAAGGGTCTATATTCAAAGGCCCGTCAGGGAATTATCTCAGATTTTACTGGAATTTCTTCGCCTTTTGAAACTCCAATAAATCCGACAATAAAAGTTAAGACTAACACTATGGACCTGAAAGCATGTACAAATAAAATTATTTCTTTTATATCTCAATACCATGTATGATCATTTAGACGAATTAGAATCGGAAGCAATGTTTATAATCCGAGAAGTATATGCTCAGTTTGAAAACCCTGGAATTCTTTTTTCTGGAGGAAAAGATTCAATAGTGATGAGTCATTTGGCTAGAAAAGCATTTTTCCCAGCCAGCATACCTTTTCCATTAGTTCATGTAGACACGGGTCATAATTTTCCTGAAGCAATTCAATTCCGTGATGAATTTGTAAAAAAAATGAAAACTCAACTCGTAGTTGGGTTAGTTCAAGAGTCTATTGACAATGGAAGTGCGCAAGAAGAATCTGGTTCTATGGCCAATAGAAATAGACTGCAAACCATTACACTTCTTGAAACCATAGAAAAAAATAAATTTGACTGCCTCATGGGAGGAGCAAGACGAGATGAGGAAAAAGCTAGGGCAAAAGAACGTTTCTTCAGTCACCGTGATGATTTTGGACAATGGGATCCTAAAAACCAACGTCCAGAGCTATGGAACCTTTTTAATGGAAAAAAACTCCCAGGAGAACATTTTAGAGTATTTCCAATCTCAAATTGGACTGAAATGGATATTTGGCACTATATCCGAAGAGAGAAAATTGAATTGCCTGAGCTATATTTTGCTAGAAAAAGAAATGTTATTTGGCGGAGTGATTCATGGCTTCCTGTTAGTTCGTTTATTAATCTTAAACCCACGGAAGTGCCTCAAGAAAGAATGGTTAGATTCAGAACGCTTGGCGATATAACTATTACCGGCGGTATAGAATCTGAAGCTACTGAATTAGATGATGTTATTCATGAGATTGAGACCTCTAGACAGACGGAGCGGGGAAATAGAGAAGATGATAAGAGAAGCGAGAATTCAATGGAGGACAGAAAAAAAGAAGGATATTTCTAATAATAAGATTACTATTTAAACTATGAATTTATTGAGATTTACTACTGCAGGTTCCGTTGATGATGGGAAATCTACACTTATTGGACGCCTATTATATGATTCTAAGAGTGTATATATAGATCAAATGGAATCAGTGGAAAGAACTAGTCGTCGAAAAGGACTTGACAAAATTGACTTTAGCCTTCTTAGTGACGGCCTCAAGGATGAAAGAGAGCAAGGAATTACGATTGATGTTGCCTACAGATACTTTTCAACTCCTGCCCGAAAGTTTATCATTGCCGATACACCCGGTCATATTCAATATACCCGCAATATGGTTACAGGAGCATCAAGTGCAGATGCTGGTCTTATATTGATAGACGCACGACAGGGGGTTGTTGAACAAACACGAAGACATAGTTTTATCTCAGGCTTATTGGGAATCCCATCGGTTATGGTTTGCATCAACAAGATGGACTTAGTCGACTTTGATCAAAAACACTATGATCAAATAGTATCAGATTTTGAAGCTGTAAAAATCTCTTGCAATCTTAAATCCGTTGAATTTATACCCATATCCGCTCTTCTAGGTGATAATATAGTTGACACAAGTAAAAATATGCCTTGGTATAACGGCCCCACATTATTGAATCATTTAGAAACAGTAAAAATTGATAACCCCGCATTAACAAATTCATTTAGGATGCCTATTCAAAACATAATAAGACCGCATTCAAATGAATACCATGACTATCGTGGTTATTCCGGTAGGATTGCTTCTGGACAGATTTCATTGGGTGATTTGATTACTATTTACCCATCGAAGAAATCGAGTATCGTAAAAGAAATACTCCGAGGTGACTTATCAATAGAAAAAGCCATAACAGGAGATAGCGTTTCTATATCACTTAAAGATGATATTGATATAAGTAGAGGAGACGTATTGTGCACTGGTGATGACCCCTCAATTGAAAAAAAGTTAGATGCAACAATATGTTGGTTAGATAATGAGCCTCAACGATTGGGATCAAAATATATCTTGAGGCAAGGAACAAATGAAAGTAATTCTATGATCACCGAAATTAAGGGTGTTTTAAATGTTCACACCTTAGATTTTAAAGCTTCTAAAGGTCCATTGACTTCAAATGAAATTGCTCAGATAAGTTTAAAATCAACAAAAGTTATAGTTTATGATTCTTATTCTAGGAATCGCATAACTGGATCTTTTATTTTGATTGATAATGTTACTGGATCAACAGTTGCTGCAGGTATGATCTCATGAAAATATTGACTTATGAAGAAAAGCATGAGCTTTAGAGAAAAAAATGAATTCACTAATATTTTGAATGAAAACAGTAATTCAAGATTTCTTAAGTTGATTGAATCTTCAACGTGATAGAGATAATAAGTTTATAATCATTATATTTAATCGTTCTAAATAGCAAACTCCTTTCTAAAATAACTCAATGTTTAGCAAGCAAATCGAATTCCTAAAATTAGTTCAGGATAGAATTCCCGAGCACCTTAATGCTGTTGAAACTTTAAGTGTAGTTTTAGGAATTGGCAATGATTCTACATATCGCCGACTAAGAGGAGAGACAGCATTGACCTATGAAGAGTCTTTTAAACTTGCTGATCATTTTGGCCTTTCAATGGATAGTGTGGGCATAGATGCCCTAAAACGCGTAGATTTTGATGCTGGAATACCAATTGCAGGAATTGATGACTATGAAGCTCATACAAATAGAATCATGGATAGAATGCTTCGATTTGAAAATCATGGTAGCAATTCTCATATGTATTACTTCGCCTTGGACTTCCCTCTATTTTATATTTATCAATACCCTTCACTTTTAAAGCTAAAATCTTTTTATTGGGGTCAGAGTATCTTGGGGCTCTCTGAAATGGCCAATTTAAGTTATCATGATTACACAATACCCACGGAGAGTCATAAACGAGATTTGGAGATCATGCGTAGCTATTCAGCAATCCCCTCAACGGAGATATGGACAAACTCCAGTTATGTTGCCACTCTTAAACAATTACAGTATTGCTGGGAAACGGGCATGATAAATGAACAAAAGGACGCATTAGACGTATTAAACGAACTAGAGGAATTACTCAGGGTTATGCGAATTCAATCTGATACTGGAAAAAAAATAAACCCAATTACAGGAGAGCCGACAGGTGCAGATTTCAATTGGTACATAAGTGATTTGTCAGTTGGGAATAATGCTGTTCACATACGAAGTCAAAATAATTCACATACTTTTTTGAGCTTCAACACATTTAATTTTATTGAAACTAGCAATTCAGCTTTCAATAAACAGACTAAAAACTGGTTGGATAATTTTTTAAAAAGATCCCTGCGCGTCGGGCCAGTGGCAATGGGAAAAAGAGATCAATATTTGAATAAACTAACAGGTCAAATTGATTCAATTCGACGCGCTATTCTTAGTGAAGAGGAAACTCTTCTTTAAAAAAGAATGAGCTACTGTTATTTAGGAAATAATATATTTTATTTCTTGGAGAAAAGAAAGTCCAAGGAAAATCTTCCATTTCCAAAAGCTAAAATAACAACTGAACAAAAAAGATAAAGCTGAGCCGTATCCATTTCTATTAAAAAAATTGTATCGTGTTTTATAAAGGCAGCGACCGCCATTATAATTGCAACTGTAATTCCGCCTATTCTTCCGAATAGCCCAAGAGCAATTAACGCTCCACCAATTACCTCTCCCCATCCCGCAATAATTGCCAAAAATTCGGGGAAAACCCATCCCGCTTTCGTTAAACTCTCAATAAATTTTTGAGAAACGGGGAAGTCTTTTATCTTTCCAAAGCCCGCTTCAATTGCCATTGTATAGCCAACATGAAAACGAAATAAAAAATATATTGATTCTTGAAAAATGGATTTTCCTATCCGAATAGGTAAAGGGAACAATAGCTTTTTCATATTTAAAATTTAGTACAATAATTTAAAGAAAGCTCATGAAAAGCATCCGATAATATTGAAGTGATATTATTCTTTCTGCGGTCTGATAGCCGGCGCCCATCAACTTCATATATTGGAGTTAATTCTCCCATAGATCCAGTTCCAAAAGCTTCATCCGCCGAATATAATTCTGTCAAACTAATATTTCTTTCTTGAACTTGAATATCTAAATTCTTTGCTGTCTCAATAATCAATGCTCGTGTGATGCCGTGAAGACAGGCATCAGCATGAGGTGTCAAAAGAACTTTATCTTTTACAATAAAGATATTTGTGCCATTCATTTCTGCTAAAAACCCGTAATTGTCAAGCATTAAAGCATCATCAGCGCCTGCATGGTTTGCTTGAATCTTCGCAAGAATATTGTTAATCAAGTTATTATGATGGATTTTAGAGTCTAAATTCATTGGGCTATTTCTCCGAATTGTAGAAGTGATAATTTTTATTCCCTTGTCATTATCATAAACTGGAGGTTTCCATTCAGCCAAGACAATTAATATAGATCCAAATGCATTGAGCCTAGGGTCCATGCCTGATGTCAACTTCTCGCCTCTTGATAAAGTTAATCGAATATGAACATCATCGATCATTCCATTAGCCCGTAAAGTTTCGAAAATTGCATTTTTAATAAATTCTCGAGAGGGAATATCTGAAAAAGCCATAGCTCTGGCTGAGTCTTCCATTCTGTCGATATGGAGATCTAGACAAAAAACTCCCTGTTTATATACTCGAATCCCTTCCCAAACGGCATCTCCACCTTGAACAGTTGAATCAAAAACAGAGACCTTGGCATCTTTTCGGTCTACTAATTTATCTTTAATCCAAACTTTAATTGAAGCATTACGGTCATCATATTTCTGCAACATGTGAATTTCTTTTATTTGATAAAAGTAATTGAAAAGAAAACTCTAAAACCTATGATAAGAATTTGATTAAAAAAATATGATGACCGCAGATATTTTCCTTAATATTTAAAAATAATTCGATCCTTATACAATTCATTATAGAATGGCATTGACTTTATTTCAACATTCAAATATTTAGCCTCTAAAGGCATACCTAATTCGGAACTTTCTCCAAAAGAACAAGTGTTGTGGACATTTGAATACCAATGAGGCCACCACGTCCCATCATATTCTTTTTTGCCTCTTGGCCACACAAGCATCTCTTTATAAAAAGGTAGCCCAACAGCATCACAAATAATTGGAAAAGTCTTATTCGGAGCAGAGAGCATTTCATCACTATCCACAATAACTTTTTTCCCTGGAAACTTTTGAATCCTTTTCCATTGCTTCAGTTGCTCGACAATACCAATATCCGAGAGAGTTAAATCAGGAAAAACTTTAGAAAATGAACGTATTACTTTTCTAGGATGTCTTATCCAAAAAATATGAATTGCATTTAAAGCCCATTCCCAAGAAACACCTGACATATGCTGAGCCATATTTTTTAAATAAATCTCTTTATTGCCCGATGAGCGAATAAATTGATGAATCCGATCTATGGATTCTACTGAACTATTTGGATAACAATTTAATATCTCTTGTCTACCTGGATGATTTAAATCTGTTTTTTTTAAAAATGAAGCATAAAAGGGCTCATCGATAACAACACAATTAGGACGTTGGGCAAATGAGTACATCAAAGCGGTACTAATATTTCTGGGTCCAGAGATAGCATGAATTATTTTTGGCTCAAACATATAACAATGATACAAAGCGCCGCCAGGATATAAATAAAATCATATGAATATCTAAAAAGATTCAATTGCTTGGAAAGCAGTATTATATTATGCCTTTAAACCAGCTTACTTAATGTCATCGGAACTTCCATTAATAGGATTTTAGAGCCCTTAGATGCGGATATATTTATGTTCTCAGTATTCCAGATGCCGAATCCATCTCTCTTTTCTAACAACTCTTTTCCCACTTGAGCTTGGCCTTCAATGATGAAAACATATATACCATTAGAGGTTGATTTTAGATTGTAATTAACTTCTTTATGGATGTCAAATTCAGCCATACTAAACCATGAGTTTTGATGAATCCATACACCCTGGTCATTTTTATTAGGAGATAAAATCTGATAAAATTCATTTTTAACCTCAATATCCTCCAACGAAAGTTGATCATAACGAGGAGTCACATTCTTCTTATTTGGGAAAAGCCAAATTTGCAATACTTTCACAGCGTGGTCGTCATTTGAGTTAAATTCACTGTGAGTTATACCTGTCCCTGCACTCATTACTTGGACATCTCCTTTTTTAATAATCGTTCCATTGCCCATATTATCTTTATGAGCCAAGGCTCCTTCCAAGGGTATTGTTATAATCTCCATGTTATCATGTGGGTGGGTTCCAAATCCCTTACCCCCGGCAATAGAGTCATCGTTTAAAACTCTAATAACGCCAAAATGCATCCTATTTGGATTATGATAATTAGCAAAACTAAATGTATGGTTAACCTTTAACCATCCGTGATCTTGACTTCCACGTGTGTTTGCTTTATGTAAAACAGAAGAGTCGCTCATTTTTTCAATATTTAGAATATGATTAAATCCTAATCTATTTCTAACAGATCATAGGTGGACTTATTATTTCTTAGATTCAAAATTAAAGGAGTTGCTGACAAGGCCAACTCCTTTAATCATCATTTTAAAAAAAATCTTTACAGGTCATGACATTTGCAAATTCACTATCAATGTAAACTCGTCATCAATCATGTTGTCTCCAAGCCCATCATAAAATCTACCAGATCCATATTTGACATTAAATTTAGTCCGATCAACTTTTAATTCAGCCTTTAAATTATCACCCGCAACAGTTGCATTAAAAAGAATTGATTCAGTTATTCCTTTAATAGTCAAGTCCGCATATATCTGATAACCCTTACCTGTCTTCAACACTTTTGTAAAATTCAAAGTTGATGTTGGATGATTATTTACGTCAAAAAAATCTGCAGATTTCAAATGACCCTCTAATTTTGTTTTCATCATACCCGAAAGGTCAGTTGAAATTAAACTTGCCATATCAACAATAAATTTACCTCCATTCAATTTTTTATTATCAAATATGAGCTCTCCAGATATAAAAGAAAGTTTTCCTTTCTCACTACTTTTAACGAAACTTTTGCCTTTCCATTGAATACTACTTTTTTCAATATTTAGAATCTTTTTTTCCGACGGAGTAACTCCTTGCAGCGTGAACCCAAAGACCAAAATGAATAGAACAGAATATATTCTATTTATTGCTTTTGCTGGTTTAGCGTGTGACCCATCACAATAACCTTGAGAATTCGATGTTCTTCCACATCTACACATAGGACTTGAGTTCTTCATATTAACCTGTTGTTTTTATTTATTAGTTTTGCAAAGTAACTAACATTAGTTATAAATTGTAACTGTTACTTTTTAGTAACCTTGGAAAAACTAGTAATATCAAAGTAACCTATCAAATTCATGAATAAAGAAATGAAAATTTGCCCTGTCAAATTCTTTACTAAAAAACTCGGTGGAAAGTGGAAATTATCTATTATTTATAATCTGAGAAACCGCAGTTTGAGATTTGGTCAGCTTGCGGTAATAATTGATGGAATATCTAGAAAGGTATTGACGGATCAATTAAATCAAATGGAAATTGATGGCTTGATTAATAGAAAATCATATAAAGAAAGTCCACCTAGAGTAGAATATTCATTAACAAAGTCCTCTTTAGATCTTATACCTCTTTTTGCAAAAATTGACGATTGGGTTGGACTCCATTCTATAAATCGAGATTCTTAAAAGAGTTTATTTTTTTATTTTTTTTTGCCTCACATGAATTTGTAGAAGTCTTTTTGACTCTTTTTTTACCAAATCATTTTTTCTCAGCTCCCAAAGTTGTTTTTTCACTTGAGTAGTGTATAATTCATATGAAATTATGGGTGTTCTGTATATCTCAGGAATACTATTATCTATCAAATCAATCGCCGTAAGCTTCCATGGTTCATGAATGAATGCACTGTTAATTTTTGATAATTCTGGAACCCATTTTCTTATGAAATTTCCATCTGAATCTTTCTCCTTAGATTGCTTCACTGGGTTATACACCCTGATTGCATTTATTCCGGTTACACCAGCTTGCATTTGAAATTGCGGATAATGAATGCCTGGCTCATAATCTAAAAATAGTTGAGCTAAATGATAGACACCTCTTCTCCAATCTTGCTCTAAGTAATGACATAGAAAAGAAACTAGCATGGCTCGCATTCTAAAATTAAGCCATCCGTTATTGATCAAACATCGCATAGAAGCGTCAACCAATGGAAATCCCGTTTGCCCTTTTTTCCATTTATCGAGTAGGAAATCATTGTTGGGGTATTTCATTTGCTCATATCCATTATTGATACAAATTTTCTCATATGAGCAATCAACTTCAAACTTTTGAATAAAATGAGAACGCCATTTTAATCTTATTAAAAAAGAATCAAAATTCCGTTTATTAACATGATATTCTTTCGAGTTTTTTACACGATGAAATATTTGACGCGAAGTTATGTTTCCCCATGACAGATATGTTGAAATACGACCACAAGAATATCTGCTCTTCTGCGGTTGAGATATGTACTTATTATATTCTTTAGCTCTATTGCTGATAAAAGAATCTAAATATTTGAATGCGTATTGTTCTCCTGCGGGTTGAAATTGCTTAGGGTAGGTTTTCAGAAATGCAAACTTTTCGATATCAAAATCGAATGGAGTTGTGTCTAGATTAAATATGCTTTTAGTTAATTCATTCAAAATTATCTTTGAATTAGCATATTCAAACCATAGCTTATCCCAACCTTTCCTATTGACAATTCCTCTTTTGACGGATTGACTTTCAAACTCTTTCCATTTGATTGATCTATCTTGAAATAATTTGGCGATTTTTTGATCTCTATTCCAAGTCTTTTTTATTCCACTTTCCTGATAGGAGAAAACTGAATTCAACTTATATTTTTTTGATAAAAACTCGAAAAAAATATAAGCATCAGCATGAAATATTTGAACTTTTCTATTGAATAAGATCAAGGACTTATTCATTTCAGTAATAGAATCAAAAATAAAATGCTGATGCCTGGAACTATAATCAGGATAGTTCATCTGTTTTGGCTCAAATAAATAAACTATTATATATTCTATATCTGATTTTTCTGCATGATAAAGACTCGCATGATCACTGGTGCGGAGATCTCTTTTCAACCAGACAACATTTAAACTTTTTTTCGTATTGGACATTTTCAATTGTATTAAGCCCAAAAACCAATAAAAGTTTAATCTTATTGATATAAAAAACCCACTCAAATGAGTGGGTTTTTTTTGTGGGCAATACAGGATTCGAACCTGTGACCCCCGCCCTGTCAAGGCGATGCTCTAAACCAACTGAGCTAATTGCCCTGAGGGATGCAAATGTACATTTAAACGTAGACATGATACAACATGTAGTTTAGCGCTTAAATATGTATTTGAGAGATCTAATATTATAAAAAGATTAATATTCTGTTAGCTCAATTTTTCTTGCCCTGCGATATATGTTTTCTCTAATATTAAACCAGAATAAGTTATAATCTGCCCTATGGTAATCCTCCCAAATAAAGAACCACCCAAAGGGGCCTTTAAGTTTTTGAATTCTTAATAATCCGTCATCAATTTTAGAGCCCAAGCCCCTGCGTAAAATCCTCTTACCATTTGGATACATTGCCCCTTTATGAAGTTTACGATTAGTAGCTGCGGTATTTGAGCTCCACGTCAAAGGGTTCACAACACCAATATGATCACCATATGGTTTACGCTTAAAATCTTTACCACAGCTCCTCCAAGACATCCAGCAATTTATATCCTCAGGATTATCACAAATTGGCAAATCACCCATCTCCTCAATTCCCACCCAGCCACCAACAAGAAAAGCTACAAGCATTCTATTTCTAAGCTCACGATTTATTATTAAGTAATCCTTAATCAACCGTTTTAAATGTCCAGTGCCTTGACTATGGCCCGCAAGGATAAATGACCCTTCTGGATTTTCTTTCAAGAAAAACTTAAAAGCACGAAAAACGTCATTGTAAGCAGTATCATAGGCAGTTTTAGCATTTTTTTGCTCAGCAAAAGATGTTTGGACATACCCTTCATACATCATCTGGCGATAATGCGGTGCCCATATGGGGCCTAAATCATTAAATACAGCGGCCTGAAAGGCTAAAGGTAGTCTAGTGTCATTTCGGTATGACGCATCAAATATGTCAGCGTTCCATGTTTTTCCCTCAAAATAAATAGTGGGGTAAACGAAAAATGTTGGTATCGAACCCTGAAGATCGCCGTAAGACTCTCTATTTTCCTTGTCAATTCGCTCACTACTTTTATATATAATGTCACTAGGATCTTCGATTTTAGGGTGTGAAGCCCAGGAAGAAATTTTTGAATAGTCAGGAGAAGAAGGCAGAGGCTCAAGTTCTATTTTACTTTGCCCCAGCAAAAAATAATGCGAAACAAAAACTAGGAAAAATATAAGATTCTTAGTCATTACGATCAGATGCCTTTAAGAAGCCACTTCAATTTTCCACGCGGACTTTACATGTTCAGTGTGATGCTCGCCATGCCACGCAAAATATTGCAGGACCTCTGATAATGGAACTCCTCTATCAAGCTCGGGATGAAAATACATCTTTTCGAAATCTTTTCTATCCAGAGAATCCCAAAATCGATTCCAGCGATAATGAACGCCGTGTAAAATATCCATCGAAGCTCCAATATTAACATCCTCTGCGTCTTCTAATAAAGCCCATACCTTTTCATCATAAGGTTTTATATGAGGAAAATTCTCGGTGTATGCCATTTTACACCTCGAGTAGGAGTTTAAATGGCTATCCGCCAAATGATTAATCACTTGATTACGAGTCCACCCCTCAGGTTTGTAGGATGATTGAAGAAGTTCATCCTCAACATTATCAATTGCTAATTGTAATTTATTTGGCATGTCTGATAACGAGATTAGACATGAATCAATATCAGCATCAGAAATTTCTGATTTTAATAAAAATCTACCAATAGGAAATCTTAGTTTTTCTATATCCATAGATGATTTAATATTTATCAAAGCTAATTATAGGACAGTTAAAAATTTAATAAAAGATCAAAAAGGCTCAATCTATTTGTTTGGAAGTAATCCTCTTGGCCATCATAGCCTCATTTATAGCTATTTTAAGTGCTTAAAATTACAGCTTCTCGAGGGAAAACAATTTTTACATCTAAGTCCTTTAATATCAAA
>TARA_B110000483_G_scaffold77522_2_pt1 | contig 50781 bp, 50 predicted proteins | sample TARA_B110000483 | Tara Oceans TARA_B110000483 (sample SAMEA4398176) | marine metagenome | biome: Polar Biome; feature: [SRF] surface water layer (ENVO:00010504); material: water (ENVO:00002006), including particulate matter (ENVO:01000060) such as... | depth 5 m
TGACGATTGGCAGCGCATTGCCAAAGGCAAAACCGCCCCATTATTAATCGCCCCGATCAAAGGCGCTGCTCTTGCCGCCGGCCTGAATGCAGACCTAAATGGTCTAGAACACCTTATCGGTCTCTGTGGCCTGGCTTATCAGGGCCGCAACGATATCGACGACATTATTCCCTCTAGTCATCGCTCCAGTGATCTCGACGGGCGCAAACCCAACTTAGTGGTTAGCCTGTTTGCTCAGCAAGGGGCTGGATCAGAAGAGTTTGTTAACTGGTATCAATCTGAAGACACCGAGCAGCTGGTTCATTGGCAACGCCGTATCGCATCGAGTGATGTCATTCTGCAAGCCAATCAGTCCGTGGATTACTGGCTGATTCAGGCCGACCAACTGGTGAGTTCATTGCCCGCTCAATTGCAGTCAGTGACCGAGGGGTTAGTGGCTGCCGTAAAACAGAAAACGACAATTAAACGCCAAGGGCGGATGGCTTGACATCAAAAACATTTGGAGCCGGTAAATCAGTTGTTATTATTGGAGCAGGCTTCGCCGGTATAGCAACAGCGTTACGACTCAGAGCCATTGGTTACGACGTCACCTTAATGGAGCGTTTAAATAGCCTTGGTGGCCGAGCGCAGGTATTCGAACGCGGCGGCTATCGCCACGATGCTGGCCCCACCGTTATCACAGCCCCATTTTTATTCGATGAGCTCTTTGAACTGTTCGATGAAAAACTCACTGATCATCTCGATTTTGCGCCCCTAGATCCCTTCTATCGATTTCATTTTGACGATGGCAGCCAATTCGATTATCGCGCTAGCATTGAAGACACGTTGACCGAGATTCGCCGTTTTAATCCTGATGATGCCGAGGGCTATTTAAAGTTACTTGAGAAGTCCAAGAAAGTGTATGACGTCGGCTTTAAACAGCTGGTACATCGACCATTTACCCGAGTTTGGGATATGGTTAAACAGATTCCCGCGCTGCTGATACTCAAATGTTACAGAAGCGTCTCTCAGATGGTGAATAGCCATTTAAAGCATCCGCTGATTCGTCAGGCCTTTTCTATCCACCCCCTTTTAGTTGGTGGAAACCCCTTTAAAACGACTGCCATTTATACCCTGATTCATTATCTCGAGCGTCGCTGGGGTGTATTTTTCTGTATGGGCGGCACTGGCAAGTTGGTCGAAGAGCTAGGGGCGCTAATGGAGCGTCATGGCATTAAGATCCAACTCAATGCCGACGTAGACGAAATCATCGTTGAGAATAAGCGAGCCACTGGCGTTCGCCTTAGCAATAACCAGGTAATGAATGCGGATCTTGTGGTTTTTGGTGGCGATCCAGAAACCTGTTACAAACACCTGCTACCGCAGAAAAAACTGCGTCTGCCGAGTATTAAAAAGCAGTACAGCATGGGCCTCTATGTACTTTATTTTGGCACCAAAAAACTCTACCCCGATGTGGCCCACCACAGTATTTGGATGGGACCTAGATTTAAGCAGCTACTCTCAGAAATTTTTGATGCTAAAGAAATGAGTGAAGATTTCTCTTTATATGTGCATCGTCCCACCGCGACAGATAAGAGTTTTGCTCCAGCGGGCTGCGAATCTTTTTACGTGCTCTGTCCGGTACCCAATCTCCAGGGTAACGTTAACTGGGAGACTGAAGGCGAAGTGCTGCGGGATCGCATAGTAACCGCCCTTGAAGACACTATACTGCCAGATCTTTCCTCAGTGATTGAAGAGGTGTTTTGGATGACGCCAGAAGATTTTGCCAAAGACTACCGCTCCATGCATGGCGCAGGGTTTTCTATTGAACCAAGACTTACCCAATCGGCTTGGTTCCGTTTTCACAACCGCGACAGTGCAGTGAACAACCTCTATTTTGTGGGTGCTGGCACCCACCCTGGCGCTGGACTTCCCGGCGTTATTAGCTCAGCCAAGGTAGTAGAAGAACTACTTACTGGTGGTGAGGTGGGTTCGGGAGGATAGATGACCAATCCTGTATTGGCGGACTTACCAGCCCCAACGCAGATACTGGCCCACCATGGAAAATCATTCTACTGGGCCAGCAAATTTCTCGGCGCTGAACTGGCTGACCGTGCAGCACGACTCTATCAATTTTGCCGCTATGTGGATGATCTCGCTGATGGTGATCTCCCCGGTCGGCAGGAATCCCTTGAAGATATTCGCGCCCGGCTCGCTGGTGAAGACATTGCCGCAGGTCCAGAAATTGAGGCCTTTATCACATTAGCCAACAGTAACAATATCCCACTCAGTGCCGCATCAGAGTTACTCGACGGTATGCTCAGTGACCAAAACCTCGCTGCCGTCGCCGATGAAGCCGAGCTATTGCGCTACTGTCATGCCGTAGCGGGCACAGTCGGTCTTATGATGTGCCGTGTACTTAACTGCGAAGAGCCCCGCGCCGACAGTTTTGCCATTGATCTAGGGGTTGCCATGCAGCTCACTAATATCTCTCGGGATGTATTGGAAGACGCCAAGATGGCCCGGCGTTATTTACCAGCCAGCTGGGCAGACCTTACCCCCGCCCAGATTGCTGAAGCTGGCGCTGGCGACTTAGATTCAGCAGGGGAAGGCTGCCGCCAACAGGTCGCAGAAAGCATTGGTCGGCTTTTGGATTTATCAGAGGAATACTATGCCAGCGCACTTCTGGGTATTCGCCTACTGCCCTTTCGCTCAAGACTCTCTATTGCCGTAGCGCTCCGTGTCTATCGCCAAATTGGCTGGGTGCTCAGACGTCGCAAACTCGCCTGGTGGAAAGGGCGCGTTATGGTTACCCCTGGGGAAAAAATACTGCTCAGTCTTCGTAGCCTCGCAGATTTACGCCCCGTGAAAATGCCTGCACACCGCGCTAAATTACATCAACATCTGCAGGGGTTAGCCGGTGTCCAATAACCCTATAGAGCTAGATATTGCCATTATTGGCGGCGGCAGCGCCGGTATGACATTAGCCGCGAAATTAGACAGCCTATCCGCCGTCGTATTTGAACCGAAAACCGCGGCCGAACGAGATTGCAGCTGGGCACTTTGGGCTCAGCCAGAACAATTAGAAGAACTCAGCCCCGCTATCAAAGGCAGCTGGAATAAATGGCGCCTAATCGATTATAGCGCCGAAGTTATTCACCAGAGCAATAATTATCGTTATGTCAGTCTCAGCTCTGGGCAATATCTACAGCACTGCGAAGCCAGCCTCAAAGATTCAGTGAATCTGGTGAGGGCTGCTATTGATAATCTGTCTACTGAGAGCCAAGGGGGTAAATTTAACGCTGGCGGGCAAGCCTACAACGCGAAAACCATCTACGATACCCGCCCTCCGACAATGGACGACACCAGTCTGCGCCAGCACTTTATCGGCTGGGAAATAAGCACCACCGAACCCATAAGTGACGCGGATATTGCCACATTGATGGATTTTCGTGTCGACCAGTCTCGCGGCCTGCATTTTATTTATGTACTGCCCTACTCCGATCGGCATCTGCTCGTAGAGTCGACCATGATTTCAAATCAGCTCGAAGATAAAAACTGGTATCGCAATGCCATCAGCCAGTGGCTGGCCGACCGCAACATCCAGATACAGTCGCAATTGCGAGAGGAATACGGTGTGATCCCAATGTCAGCCGCACAACCAAAGAATGCTCGGACGGCCAATATGGGCGCGGCGGGCGGCTCCGTGAGGCTGTCCTCAGGGTATGCCTTCAGTACGATTCAGACACAGATGGCGGCACTGGCAGAAGCCATAAGCACCGGTGAACGCAAAGTACCTGAGCCCTTTTCTAAACGTCTTATCTTTATGGATAAGGTGTTTAACCGAGCCCTTAGCGCCCAATCAGATCATGGTGCGAAATTATTTATGGCGACGGGTAAAACGCTACATGCCGATCAGTTTGCCCGCTTTATGCTCGGCAGCGCGGGCATTATGGAATGGGCAAAAGTGATTATGGCAATGCCCAAATGGCCCTTTATAAAGGCAGCTGTGGCCCAGCTCTTTAGCAACCGTGACTAGCTGGGATTTGGCCGCCATCGCAGCGGTACTGCTATTTGGGGTCCCCCATGGCGGCTTAGATGGTGCAGTGGCAAGACGCATCGGCTGGTCTCAGGGTGTGGCTGCATGGCTCGGATTCCATATCGGCTATACAGCACTCGCGGCCTTAGTCGTTTGGTTTTGGTGGCAATGGCCCGTACCTGGCCTAGCTATTTTTCTGATCATCTCCGCCCTGCATTTTGGTAAGAGTGATGTTGCTGACATTCCGGTGCCAATTACCGACACCCCCAATAGTCGATGGCTGCCACTGGCAGCCCACGGCGGCCTTGTCTCTATTGCCATACCCAGCTTGCAACCGGCAGCGGTAGAACCAGTTTTTGTCATACTCGTGGGGGACGAAGGTGCAACCATGCTACTTCAGTCTATTGGCGCATTATTTTTGCCCTGGCTCCTGAGCTTCGCAGGCTATGCAGTATTCGCAGCCAAAAACCCGGTCTGGCGAAAACCGCTAAATAGCCTAATTACCCAATTAATATTGGTGTTTTTACTGCCCCCGCTGATCAGCTTTGCGCTGTATTTTTGCCTCTGGCACAGCCGCGGCCATACCTTGCGGATATGGCAGAGCATTGAGGAAGAGAGCGAAGTCAGGCGCAGTTTTATTGAGGCCGCCATCTATAGCCTAATGGCCTGGGCTGCCGCTCTAGTATTTTTATTATTTTTTGAAGGGTCCCTTCCCACATCTATAGTACAGTTGACCTTCATTGGTCTCGCTGCACTGACAGTTCCTCATATGTTGCTCGTCGACCTGGCCGACAAACTAAAACAGCAGAGGCCGTTGCCATGACCAACATAAGCAATCGCAAAGACGACCATATCCAGCTGGCCCTTGAAACGCGCCATCAATCCCAATCTGGCAGCTATTTTGATCGCCTAACTTTTGAACACAGCGGACTTCCGGAATTGTCCCTAGATGACATAGATATCAGCTGTCATTTTTTGGGAAAGCCTCTATCTGCACCCTTTATGATCGGCGCTATGACTGGCGGCTGTAACAACGGCGAGCGGATTAATCAGCATCTAGCCGAGGCCGCAGAACAGTGCCATATACCCATGGCACTAGGGTCACAGCGTGCAGCACTAGAAGAGAGCCTGGCACAGAACGTGCGCCGCTGGGCTCCTAGAGCCACCATACTGGGTAATCTCGGTGCTACACAGTTACAACAATCCGGATTAGATCTGGCCAAACGCGCCGTAGAAAGCGTTGACGCCAACGCCCTAATAATTCACTTAAACCCCCTTCAAGAGCTTATACAGCCGAACGGCGATCGAGACTGGAATAACGTGCTCAACGCTATCCAAACTTGCACTAGCGAGCTTTCGGTGCCAGTTATTGTTAAAGAAGTAGGCTCAGGCATTGGTCCAAGTACCGCCGAAAAACTCGTGGGCGCTGGTGTCCAGTGGATTGAACTAGCGGGTCGCGGCGGCACAAGCTGGGCGAGTATTGAATTAGCCCGCAATAACTCCATTAAAGAACAGCAAATAGCTGCACCCTTTGTCGACTGGGGCATGGACACCGTTGACCTTTTATCCCAAATTCGCAGTACCTGTGCCGATGTAAACATGATTGGTTCCGGCGGCGTGCGCAACGGTGTGGATATTGCCAAGTGCATCCGTTTGGGTGCGCAGCTGTCAGCCTTAGCCCAGCCTTTCTTAGCCCCCGCTCTGGAGTCTTCAGACGCCGTTGTTGAAACAATAGAGATTCTTCAGGAACAGCTGCGCTGGACAATGTTTTTGACCGCCAGTAAAAGTCTGATGGCACTGAGATCCGCACCTCTGATATAGGGGTTATTGCGTGGATAGTAGGCTGATTTTACCGTCTAATTCCCAATCAAAATTTGCCGTTGAATATCCCATAAAGAATATAAGTGCCGTTCAGGAGACAGCCAGACCGAGGGCTGTTTAAATCTCGCCAGATCACCCATAACAAGTTCACATTTAAATATGGTTACTTTGATGGCCATCGGAATTCTGTATCAATGAGAGGAAACTGTGAGCCCGGGTTAAGATTATTCCCCTCAAATATCAGCGTTGATCGAACTTTTAGTTATTTGCCAATCAGTTGCTGCATATAGTGCTTCAACCTTTTCACGAGCCCAGGGAGTTCGACGCAGAAATTTGAGACTTGATGAAATGCTCGGATCGCTGGTGAAACAGTTAATCCTTATTCGCTTTCCGAGCTCTTGCCAGCCATATCTTTCCTCCAGTCGCGTGACGATCATCATCAGCGTCACACCGTGCATGGGGTTGGCCGTATTGTCACCAGGACGGATCATTTTTTCTGTTTGGGAAGGTCAGCCTTTTTGACTCTAAGTTTGCTGTCGTCCAGCTCCATGCCATTTAACTCTTTCATCGCTGCCTTCGCTTCTCCGGATTTCGGCATCTGAACAAATCCAAAGCCCTTAGACGCACCGGTTTCGGTATCCATAATCAGATTGCAGGATTGCACCAGTCCGTGCATTTCAAATAAGACTCGTAAGTCGTCTTCTGAAATGCTGCGGGCTATATTTCTTACTAAGATTTTCATAGGTTTTCCAAAATTTTCTAATTTAGATGCCTTTAGTTGTGTTTGTGCAGCTCGTCGTTCAACTCAATGGCTGATTTATTAGTCAAACATTGAATGGCCCCGGTCAGCGAATTGCGGCGAAAGAGCAGGTCTGATTTACCCGCTAAGTCGGCTGCTTTGGCTGTTCCGGCTTCCTTTCCGTCATCGTCCAGCAAGTTAAGCTTGGTGCCGGCTGTAATATACAGGCCTGCCTCTACGGTGCAACGGTCACCTAGTGGAATACCAATGCCAGCGTTCGCACCAATTAGGCAGTTTTTACCTACAGAGATAACTACGTTTCCGCCACCGGACAGGGTCCCCATAGTAGAGCAGCCTCCACCTAAGTCAGAGCCTTTGCCTACAAAAACACCGGCAGAGATACGTCCTTCGATCATATTCGGGCCTTCAGTACCGGCATTAAAATTCACAAATCCTTCGTGCATTATGGTGGTGCCTTCGCCCAGATAGGCACCCAGTCTCACTCTGGAGGTATCTGCAACGCGCACGCCGGAAGGAACCACGTAGTCTGTCATTTTTGGAAATTTATCTACGCAGTTCACTTGCAGTGCGCGACCCTCACGACGCGCTGCCAGCTGACGCTCAACAAGCTCGCTTTGATCGATAGCACCCTCAGATGTCCAGGCTAGGTTTGGGAGTAGACCAAAGATGCCGTCCAGCTTAGTTCCCTGGGGTTTGACTAGTCGATGCGAGAGTAAGTGCAGCTTTAGGTAAGCAGAGGCAACATCTGAAGGCGCAGAATCATCATCCAATATGCAGAGTACCGCCGTACAAGTGCCGCCGGTTATATCTTTGGCTATGTCGGCCTGGTCAGCATAACCTCCGCTTTCCAATTCATTTGCCAGTGTGTCTAATTGGTCATCAGTGAGCAGCGATGTGGTACTGCCGACACAGTTTGCCACTAAATCTACTAGTTTTTGATCCGGATTTAGCAAGGGTTTGGGGTACCAGACTTCAAGCAGTTCGTTATTTTTATTTAGGGTGCTGCTGCCTATGGCAAGGCTGTAACAGGTACTCATTTGTCTTTCCTATAAAGAGAATATATTGTGGTAAAAATCGGGTTTAAAGCCGACTTCAATTCGATCCTTGGTTTCCAGTACTGGTCGTTTTATTAGTGCCGGATATTTGATCATTAACGCAACCAAATCAGCCTCAGTACCCTCGGTAAATAGGCTTTTCTGATCTTCGCTAAGTTTACGCCAGGTGGTTCCCCGTCGGTTAAGTAGCAGATCAATGCCAACGGCTTGTGCCCAGGTTGTTACCTGCCCTGATGTTAGGCCATCTTTGCGGAAATCAATAAAGGCGTAGTCAACACCAGACTGTGTAAGCCATTTCTTTGCTTTGCCAACAGTCTCGCAGTTGCTGATCCCATAAATTTTGGTCATTTAAATTTTTACCTTCAATTGGCGTTGCTTGTTGGCTTTAAGGTTGCGTACTGAGGTCACTAACCTCGCAGCTAGCGCAAAACAGGTATTTATGACCGGGGTCATTCATCAAAATAGCTAGCTCAGCAGTATTTGATTGAAAGTTTGTCCAATAGGAGCCGAGGACGGATGCAAGGTTAGATTGATTTTGTACAGGTATGGAAATAGAAACAGAATCCACAATAAATTTTGTGAGTTGCTCCATCAAGCTTAGTTCAGGTGATACCTCATAGATTTGGTAATCATCAGATACACCAGAAATTAGTGCAGCAGAGTCTAGTGCGTGTTGAAGAGATCCCAATTTATCTACCAAACCCAAGTCTAAAGCCTGACTGCCGGTCCAAACCCTCCCTTGAGCGAGCGCATCGAGATCGGCGACGGATATACCTCGGCTATTGGCGACCAAAGCCAAAAATTCATCGTAAATATGATCAACGCTAGATTGAATAATCTGCGCAACCTGATCGCTCATAGGTAAGTCTAATATAAATGAACTTGCGAGCGGGCCCGTTCCTACGCCATCTCTCCGTATACCAATATTTCCAAGGGTTTCGTCGACCGTAGGGACTATTCCAAAAACGCCAATACTGCCGGTCAAAGTAGTGGGAGTTGCCCAGATTTCATCAGCAGGCATGGATATCCAATAGCCGCCAGATGCGGCTAATGAGCCCATTGAAATTATCAGCGGCACGCCTTCTTCTTCGAATAGCGCTAATTCTCTACGAATAATATCCGACGCAAAAGCGCTGCCGCCGGGGCTATCGACTCGCAATACTAGAGCCGCTAGGTCTTTAGTATCTCGCATTTGGCGCAACTTAGCGGCTAGACTGTCTCCTCCGATACTTCCAGCAGTTTGACTGCCGTCAAGAATAGTGCCGGCTGCAACAACCAAACCGATCACTGGGGAATCATCAGAGGAATCCGGTTCAACCTGATATAAGTAAGGTAAATAGTCACTATGCGGATAAAAATCCTGGTCCTCGTTTATACCGATCTGGTCAATCAGCCGTCCGAGTATTTGGTCTCTGAAGTAAAGACCGTCAACTAAGCCATTTTCTTGCGCAACAAGAGCTGCATTACCCTGAGACTCCAGCATTAGCTGGTCAAACTCATTGGCGTATCGATCTATGGTATCGAGGTTTATATCACGATTGGATGAAATAGTTTTACGGTAAACTTGCCAGATATCTTCCAGCCAATTCAGTGTTTGGCTGGCGGATGCCTCAGACATTTCGTTTTCTGTATAAGGCTCTACTGCGTCTTTAAATTCGCCAGTACGGAATACATGAAAGTTAACCTTAAGCTTATCAAAGGCCTCTCCGTAATAACTGCGATAACTGCCCAAGCCTTTCAATTCGACGCCGCCGAGTGGATTTATGTAGATTTCATCGGCAAAGGAAGCCAAGAGATAGACTTGCTGGGTAAAAAGATCTGCCACGGCATATACCGGCTTACCAGCGGTTTGAAAATTTTGTATTGCTTCGCCCAGTTCAAGTACTTTGCTGGAACCGCCGCCAGAAAAATCATGCAGAACAAGGACCATGCTGTTTATTCGGTCGTCTTCAGAGGCCGCATTTATCGAATCGATGACATTACGTAATAGGTGTTCGGAAGGTTGATTATCAGAGATCAGGCCATTTAAGGGATCAGTGTAGCTAAGCTCGTCAACTAGAAACCCATTCAGTTCTACACGCAGTGCTCCCGAATCTGGTATGTCAATCGAGGTGCCTGAGGTCCAAGTTGAGATAATGCCAATCCAGGCAATTACCCCTAATGCTAAAAGCACAACTACAAAGGCCTTTGCCACCTTGCCAAGCACTGATAATATTTTGCTAATTCCCGAAAAGAAAGATTTCAAGATGGAAATTGCGGATTCGCTCACGTGATTGGTTCTCTTGGAGTATTAATTTCCATTTGTTCAAGGTCGGCTCGGTATTGCCATGTCGAAAACATCATTGAAGAAGTGAAAAGTAGCACTGTCAGAAGCGTGGATATAATCTCCGAAATTAGTTTTCCGGGCACGCCTAGTGCTGAAACAAATACGATAAAGTATAAAAGAAGGGCAAAGCACAACATTGATGCACTTCGACGTCGGCCTTTTAAAAGGCCCGGAATGAATATTGCCAGGGGCAGGCAGCTTACGAGAATTCGAAATAATGGATCAATGCCCACAATTATGTGGGTCACTATTAGATTTAACATAAGTAAAATGAGCACTATTGAAGACAAGCGCAATGCGATATCCGCAGCTTTCTGATTATTTGTGCCTTTCTGGAGGTTTTTGAGAAGGCTCAAGATCTTGCCGCCTTCATCGCTAATCCTATATAGGCCACTCTCGTGCCTAAGGCGCAGCATAAAGAAGCTTCCGCTTCAGAGATTGGGTTATTCGATTTTTCACCGGCGACATGAGATGCACCGTAAGGCGTTCCTCCTGTTGTGGTTTCCGATAAAGCCGATTCCGTAAAAGGCAATCCGCAAAAGAGCATTCCGTGATGCAGTAAAGGCAATGCCATTGAAAGAAGGGTAGATTCTTGGCCCCCGTGCATTGCGGAACTAGAGGTAAAGCAAGCAGCTGGTTTGTTTACAAGGCTGCCCTGCATCCAGGCAGCCCCGGTGCCGTCTATAAAGTATTTTAAAGGAGCCGCCATATTTCCGAAGCGGGTAGGGCTGCCAAGTACTAGGCCGTCACAGTTTTTTAAATCATCTTCGCTGCAATAAATTGGGCCTTGCGCTGGTTGCTCATCATCGGTGGCAGCATTGTCGGCAGATACGCCGGGCACGGTACGCAGTAGGGCTTCGCAACCTTTCAGGGACTCAACACCCTGCGCGACTAATTCTGCCATCTCTGCCGTAGCTCCAAAGCGGCTGTAATAGAGCACCAATATTTGCGTCACTTGTTAACCTTCATTCGAAAAGCGCCAGAACATTTTCTGGCGGGCGTCCAATGACGGCGTTTTTACCCCTCACAACTATGGGTCGTTCAATAAGTTTGGGGTTATCACACATTGCTGCAATCAGCTGATCTTCACTTAGTCCCAAATTACCCAATGACAATTCTTTGTATTCCGGTTCACTTGTGCGCAGGAGATCTCGCGCCGAGATACCCAGTTTTCCTAGAACATTTCCCATTTCTACTGGGCTGGGTGCATGTTCCAGATAGAGTATTATTTCCGGTTGAATGCCTGCGTCTTCGAGTAAAGAAAGAGTTTGCCGCGATTTAGAACAGCGAGGGCTGTGGTATATCTTGTATTGGGCCACTAAAATGCCAACTCTAGTAATTAGGTCAGCGAGTATTCTATTGTGTTCAGGGCCGCGCATGAAGGTATTTTCGACTAGTTAAGGCAATGTATGGACATTTAGGCTTCAAATTGGCATCCAGCTTTGGACCAAATTTTTTAATGAGTGAATGGAAAAGATGAATAATTTAAAAAGAATAGGCTTGGGAGTTATTTTACTGACCCTGATGGGATGTGCTGCTGAAGAGGTAGGCTTGCCCTTATTGGGTGGTGGTAAAGCGGATGTTTTGGGTGACGACAGAGTTGTCTTTTTAAACTATTGGGCCGTTTGGTGCGGACCCTGCATTGCTGAAATGCCTGAATTAGCTGATTTTTTTCATGAATTTTCCGATCGGGCAGTAGTGTACGCAATAAATTTTGATGGTGTTGCAGAAGAGCAGCTTGCTCTGGATGTGGCCGCTCTAGGCGTTGATATTCCGTCCATTCTTACTGATCCACAACCCGAACTTGGCTACGGGCGTCCCGAAGTATTGCCGACCACTGTTGTGATGCAAGCTGGCCTGGTTCGAGATGTTTTGGTTGGCCCCCAAACTTTAGAGAGCATGCAGGCCTCGTTGGATGAGTGGGAAAGCAATATATGAACTATGCGGTTCGGGGATTTTTTTCAGGTTCTGTTCAGGGAGTAGGGTTCCGGAACCATGTAAAACAGCAGGCTTCGGTTTTCCAACTAGGCGGACATGCAATAAATTTGGCTGATGGTCGCGTTGAAGTGCTATTGGTTGGGTTGCGTAACCAAGTAATTGGAGCGCAAAAAGCTGTGGCCGAAGGTCCCAGATATGCTCGAGTAGACAATATTTCCTGGGAAGTGGTTGAAGAACCTATTTCCGGAAGCTTTAAGGTTGGATGATGAAGGATACCAATAATGAGTAGTTCATCCGCCGCCTTAGCAGCACCATGTGCGCCACTTCAGGCGGGAGAGCCTCTGCTAGTAGCTAAGGGTATTAGCTGCGAACGGGGCGATAAGTTGCTTTTTGATCACTACGATTTAACCGCCAAAAGTGGCGAGATCGTGCAGCTGGCCGGGCCCAATGGTGCTGGCAAAACCACATTACTTAGATCCATTTGCGGCATGTTTGATGCGCAGATTGATCACCTAAGCTGGCGCGGTATTAAATTATCATCTCCTTTGGAATATGCCGACGAGCTTCTTTATTTGGGGCACAAGGCGGCTATCCGTCCGCATCTGACTCTATGGGAAAACCTTTCTTGGTATACCTGCCTTAGTCAGTGTTCCGATATGAATAAGCTTGCCGAAGTCGTTGCTGAGGTTGGCCTGTCCGGTTATGAATTGGAGTTAGCAAGCTCCTTGTCAGCAGGGCAAAAACGCCGTATCGCCTTAGCGAGATTAAAGCTGGTGACTTGTAGAATGTGGATATTGGACGAACCCTTTGCGTCTCTCGATGCAGATGGCGTCAAGATGCTTTGTGGTTGGATACAAGATTTTGTCCAACAGGGTGGATCCGTTGTTTATTCAACTCATCAGCCAGTTGATTTTGCCAATTGTGATTCCCGTACCCTAAATGTTGGACAGAAATCTTGGGCCTCTAATTCAGAGTTGGAATCAGAGGTAGAATCAGAGGTAGAATCAGACTCAGACTCCCTGAGTAAAGAAGCCACTTTTGAGGGGACTACCTAATGATCGGGGGCGCTTTTCGATACGAGTTTTTGCAGACTTATCGCCTTCGCAGTGAGCTGGTAAATCCGGTGGTGTTTTTTGTTATGGTTTGCGCCATGTTTCCGCTAGCTTTGGGCTCAAATGCTCAATTGCTGGCACCACTAGCCTCGGGAATAGTTTGGGTGGCCGCGGTACTGGCAACTATGCTGTCTTTAGATCAGATGTTCCGCCAGGATTTTGACGACGGCATTCTTGAACAGATGGAACTATCTGAAGTTCCTTTTTATCAAATTGTTGCCTTCAAGATTCTGGCCCATTGGTGTTTAACTGGATTGCCTCTAGTAATACTGTCGCCTCTATTGGCAATGATGCTCTATATGCCGGTCGAGAGTTATCTTAGTTTGATAATTGGATTGCTTATTGGAACTCCTATACTAAGTTTAATCGGCGCCATTGGTGCTGCTTTGACGGTCAAAATCCGTCGAGGGAACATTGTTTTGGCCTTATTGGTAATGCCTTTGTATGTGCCCATTCTTATTTTTGGGTCGACCGCGCCCTTAATGGCTGCTGAGGGTATAGTGCCGGCCACACAGTTACTCTGGTTAGCGGCAATGTTGGTACTAATGGTCACCGTCGCACCATTAGCCGCTGCAATAGGTCTGCGAGTGAATATCTATGGAAGTTAATATTATTTTTGGAGAACTTCGTTGAATTGGGGCTGGTTTCATAAATGGGCATCGCCCAAGTGGTTTTTCCAAAAGACTGACGCCTTAGTTCTTTGGTTTGGTTTTTTGTGCCTAATACTATTAACAGTTGGCACGGTCTGGGGTTTAGTCTTTGCTCCGGAAGATTTTAAGCAGGGCAATAGTTTCCGTATTTTCTATATCCATGTGCCTTCAGCGATTCTAGCCCAAAGTATATTTATGGCCATGGCTATATCGGCGGCAGTAGGCTTGATATGGCGCATTAAGCTTGCTCATATCTTTGTGGAAGTAGCTGCACCAATAGGGGCCTCAATTACGCTGCTCGCATTGTTAACCGGGGCTATTTGGGGTAAACCAACTTGGGGAACCTGGTGGGTATGGGACGCTCGCCTCACTTCGACTCTTATTCAGTTTTTCATCTACCTAGGTATCATCTCGCTCTATCAAGCGATAGAGAATCGCGATACGGCTTCCAAAGCCACGGCGATTGCCTGTTTGGTTGGTATCGTTAATCTCCCAATCATTAAATTCTCGGTTAATTGGTGGAATACCCTGCACCAGCCAGCTACCTTCAAGCTTACTGAAGCGCCAAGTATGGCCACCGAGATGTGGGTGCCAGGACTGATAATGATGATTGGTTTCTACCTGTTTTTTGCCTATTTGGTGCTGATTCGTATGCGTAGTGAAGTTCTCGAGCGAGAGAAGCGCTCAGCCTGGGTAAGAGAATATTTGGAGAAGAACGATTTACTTTGATTCCTTTGCAGAATTTATCGCTATGGGCGGTCACGGTGCCTTTGTCTGGATGGCCTATGCTTGTTTCTTGATGGTAATCATATGGAATTTCGTTAGCCCGGCGATTCGTCGGCGTCAAGTGTTAGAATCTGCGCGAAGATATTGGCGTCGTGTCGATGCTGAAAGTCAGCGCACTGAAAGCCAATCTTAAGTGAAAAATTGAAAATTGAGAGCAAAGAGCAAAAATTAGATGCGGCCCATTCGTAAACGTAGATTGCAATTAGTTATATCGTTGGTAGTAGGTGTTGGCACCACAATGGCCATAGCGCTGCTAGCCTTGCAGGAAAATCTGAATCTCTTCTATAGCCCGGCTCAGATTGTCGCGGGAGAGGTAGAGGAGGGCGTGAAAATACGTGCTGGCGGACTGGTTGTTCCGGGCAGTGTGAAGCGCGCTCCCAACAGTCTAGCGTCTGAATTCCAAGTGACGGATTACACTGGTTACGTAACTATTAGATACACCGGAATATTGCCGGACCTTTTTGCCGAAGGTCAGGGCATTATTGCTATCGGTAGCTTGGGCAGCGATATGGTGATAACCGCTGAACAAGTACTTGCCAAGCACGATGAAGAATATATGCCGCCGGAGGTGGCGCGTGCGATTGAAGAGGCGGGGCATCCGGTTGGAACTAGCCTCTAGCTGAGATCAATACCAGGAGCCTTTTGTGTCCGAGCCAAATATCAATGAAATGATATGGTAAATCATTGCTTCCATACTTTAGGGGAATATCGCAACTTATGGCCAGCTTGCTAAGCTAGTCGCTTTCCAAACCACGCACGTTATGTTGGTGCTACTCTAAAGAAACACCCTAAAGACACTCCTCTTCCCTGGCATCGAGTAATCAATGGGCAAGGTAAGATATCTTTTCATCCCGACAGTAAAGCTGATCAAAAAATGGCCGAGCTTATTCGAATCGACCTGGTCTTTCGTCAAAAGGTAAACCAATGAAAAGGTTTGAAGGCTAGTGATGAAGCTGCACTTGAACCGCATAAAGAAACCGGATTTTGGTCGGGCCTTTTTAGGCCCGTGGATGAGGGTTTTCTGCAAAGCTTAGAGGCAGAAAAATCATCACTCTATTGGGATAGGTTGTCCGTCATTACCGCAGCGGTTCGATAAAAGTTCTCAATGTCTTTGGGACCAATTCCTTGGTGCATTTCTTTATACACCTTTCCGGCAATCTTTTTCATTTCTCTCAATACTTTTTCACCCTGGTCGGTAAGAGTTAGATATTGGCTGCGCTTGTCCTTAGGATTGGGCGTCTTAACTATGAGGCCTTGGCTGATCAGGTCGGTGATAAGGCGTGTAATTTGGGCTTTATCTCTTTCCATTGTCTCCGCGATATTTACTGCAGTGCATTTGTCGATGCTTTTGATAAGATACAAAGACCTAATATGCATAGGCGCAACATTTAGTTCTGCGCCCGCCAAATTTTTTAGTATGGCTTTTTTAAAATTGTGCATAAGCCTAAAAAGGTCTTCTGGCAGAGAGTTTGGTTTCATATACTGCGCATCTTTCTAATATATAGTTGATGCTGTCAATTATATGTGGCGGGCCACTGTTTGTCCTCTTGATTGTGTTTTTGCTTATATTCCCTGCAATGTTACGAGTTATAGTGGCCTAACCATCTGTTAGAATATATCCTCCTGTTTCTACCAAGTAATATTTTGTCCCGCGCCAATACCACCGCTTATTACCATAATAATCTAGCAGCGCAGAGAGTTGCCTTGATTGTTGTGTGCATTGGTTCTTTTTTGAATCCCTTGATACTTTCTTCAGTAATGGTAGCTATTCCGGCTATAGCTGATGACCTGCAGGCGGACGCCGTTTTAGTCAGCTGGATACCCACGGCCTTTCTGTTAACCACGGTTATTTTAATGCTCCCCTTTGGCAAACTGTCGGATATGTACGGCCGTAAAAGAACTTATTTGCGCGGGATCGTTATTTTAGGAATTGCTTCTTTGTTGGCTTCATTGGCCCCCAATATATATATCTTGATCGCCTGCCGTGTATTGCAGGGCTTTGGTGCGGCTCAGACTATGGGTACAGGTATGGCCATAGTTGCTGCAGTAGTCCCAGCGCACAAGCGGGGTGCAGCACTTGGTCTTGTTGCAACTGCGGTCTATGTTGGTTTGGCCTCGGGGCCATTACTCGGTGGCTTTTTTACTGAAAATTTCGGTTGGCGAAGCGTATTTATATTTCATCTGCCATTGGTGATTTTGGTTGCTTTTCTTACCATATGGAAGCTCAAGGGGGATTGGAAATCAGAAGTAAAGCCCCAGTTTAATTGGGCAGGTTCTCTTATATTCGCAATCTGGGCAATTTTGGTTCTACTGGGGCTTTCGGCCATGCCAAGTTGGCAAGGTGCGTTTTGCTTGGCCCTATCTTGTGGTTTCGCCTATTGGTTTTTCTACAACCAAAGTAGAGCTACTCACCCGCTGGTAAAGGTTAACGCTTTGCGAGCCAACAAGGTATTTTCCTATTCCCTGATCTCGGCGTTTTTACTTTATTCAGCTACTTTCCCAATAACTTTTTTACTGAGTCTGTATTTGCAATATATCAAAGGCATTTCGCCGGTTTTTGCAGGGCAGTTTTTGATAGTGCAAGCAGTAACCATGGCAATTTTGGCCCCCGTTGCCGGTAGGCTTTCTGATAGGTATGAACCTAGATTACTAACAACCTTTGGATGCCTTTGTGTAGCGGTTGGATTTGCCCTATTGCTACGAATTGGTTTTGATACACCAAATTCTTATGTGGTGGTTTCGCAGCTGTTGTTCGGTATTGGTTTTGGCTTTTTTAGCTCGCCAAATAATAACGCAGCGCTTGGTAGTTTGAAAAATGCAGGCTTGGGTATTGCTTCGGCGATACTCAATTTATCGCGCATGTTGGGCAATATGATCGGTATGGGTGTGGTGATGATGATTATTTCAATTCACATGGGAGGTGTTTTGATTGAACCTAGCAATTATGGTCAGCTACTGTCGGCTATAAAATCAGCGCTAGCGCTGTCTTTTTGCTATGCCCTAATTGCGGCTTTCTATTCGTTCTCGCGAGGCAAAGTACGTAATCGGGAATAGACTGATCTGTGCTTAGGAAACGAGCCTTATATACTCCACGGTCTCCTTTGGTCGGATTTATCCCATTCAAAAACCCAGTCAGGCATCTTAGGTTCCCAAATCAAACCCATTTCTTCAAATATTTTTTTAGTTGGCACTAGCCCTTGCTTGGAGATCACGGCAGTACGAAAAAGCGCGCCGGTGTGTTGCACACCATCGCGAAAAATATCCTGTTCTACAAAAAGCCAGCGGTCATCAATACCGGCAACACTTGTATGTACTTCAAACTTTTGCATTGCCGTTAGGCGCTTTCGGTAGCGAATGCTGCAGCCTGCAACCGTAAATCCCCAATTATTTTTACGCATCACCTTAATTAACCCCATACGAACACTAAAATCTAAGCGGCCCATTTCCATAACGTGCAGGTAGCGAGCATTATTCATCTCGGCATATGGATCTAGATCAGACAGATGAACCGATGCGGGGAGTACCCCGACGTCATATAGGTCTAATTTGGTTCGTGATTTTGCGCGCTGTTGGGTGTAAAAAACTCTTAAAAATGGGTACATGCGTTGGTGCCAATGGAATGAGTCGGCAGGCTAACACGCGATTACGTACTATGATTTGTACATTTGGGGAGAATATAGATCAATTTGGCCTGATAAGGCCAAATTGTGAACTAGGGCCTAGCTTAAAGTCCATTCATGGCGGCCGCGTATACATACCGAGCTAAGTCGTTGTCTATCCTATTAATAAACCCGCTTGATAATCGTTAATCGCCTGATGAATTTCTTCAACCGTATTCATAAAAAATGGTCCATGCTCGACTATAGGCTACTTAAGAGGGCCGCCAGCCAATATATTAATAATGTTACTTATAAGGGGCTACTTTGCCCAAACGATCTGCTAAAATCTCATCCGCAAAATTCCTCTCGGAGAATAGATAGCATGACCGACTCTCAAGAGTTAGATCTACAAGATCAAGAGCGAGCAGTAAATGGAAAATCTGACGTCATAGCCGCATTTGCGATTTTATCTATCGCAGTTTTAGCGGGTATCAACTATGTGTATACAGGCGGTTTGTTGGCATTTCTGGCAGCAATACTCTAAGCACTTATTCAGTAATAAAAAAGGCAGCTATATGGCTGCCTTTTTTATTACTGAATCGAATATTTTAGGCTGCCGAAAGTGCAATTTTTACGACTGTGGTTACGGTAAGAATGAACAGGGCCGTAAAGATGATTCCGGAAACAATATAGACCCAAATACTCCCGTTCTTAAAGTCCTCTTCGCGGTTTTTATTGCTCTGAACACCGATAGCGCCGGCCAAAGTACTGCGAATAATTCTGGACAGACTCAAGCCTGACTTTTGGCCGGTATCTGAATCCGATGGTTTATCTGGCATACAGGGGCCCTATTGAATGCTTCTCTACTGTGTGAGCGCGATACTAGACCGGTAGTTAATTAGTGTAAATAGAAGGGCAGTGGAGCAGATCAATATTCTTTAATTCCGGCAATAGGTGCTCAAAGCGCGGGCAAAAAAAGGGGCAAATGCCCCTTTTTTGCATACTCTGAATAGATTCTAGGAATCGCTATTCTTTGCATCCAAGCTATATTTTCCTGGACCAGTAGTCATCAGAATCAATATGCCACCAATCATAGCTAGTTCCTTCAAAAAGGTACCGTTTATAGGCCATCCACTTGGAGTATGCCAGCCGAAGGCAGTAACAAGAGTAAATACCACTAACATCAAACAGCCCAGTCTGGTTTTAAAACCAACCAGTACCAAAAGGGAGCCACCCAGTTTTAAAACTAGAGCTATCCAAGCCACAAGTGCGGCAGCCGGGATACCTTTACTGGCGATACCGCCGATCATTCCATCCGATGGTCCGCCTGAGAGAACCCAATTTAGTGCCCCAAGAAAATATACCGCTACAAGTAATATGCGGCCTACGAGTAAGGTTTTATCGGAATTTTCCATTCCATCCAATTTATCTAACATGCTATCTCCACCCAATGTTTAATTAGTTAACTACATTTACTGCAATTTAAATATATCAAGCATCAGATTATATCGGCGAGTATGGAAATGCAAATTACTGTAAGTCCGCTAAATCGGTTTGACAGCCAGAAATGAGCAAAAATTAAAGCATTGAAACCAAGTGGTTACCGGTGTAAAGCCTACATTTTCTAGCCGTTCATGATGAGTGTAGATTGTTTCAGGCACTAATATATTTTCGATGGCGGTGCGTTTTTGTGCTATTTCAAGATCGCTATATCCCATAGATTTTTTAAAGTTGTGGTACAAGTCGATTATCAAACGATCTGTCTTTTTGTCTTCAAATCTAATCTTTTCTGAAAGTAAAAGCGCTCCACCGGGTGTCAATGAACGGTAAATATTACTGACTAGATCAGAGCGAAGATTTGGCGGGATAAACTGTAGGGTGAAGTTAAGCACAACAAAGCTACTGGTTTGAAATTCAGTAGTGCAAATATCTTCCTGGCGCACCTGCACTGGAACTTTAAGAGTGTTAATCTGATTGAGTTTTTTCTGAAGCCCCTTAATCATGGGTTCGGATGTATCTAAAGCGATTATAGATACGCTATCCGGCAAAGTTCTCTGGGCAATGCTTAAGCTACTTCCGCCCAATGAACAGCCCAAATCATAGATGCAGGTGTTTGGTTGTGCAAATTGCTCTGAGAGCTCTCCGGTCATGCCGAGAATGGCAGAATAGCCCGGCACAGAGCGTTCAATCATATCCTCAAAAACTTGGACAACACCGGAGTCAAATCTAAAGTCTGAGATCTCTTCGAAGGGCGATTGGAAAATCTTGTCCGATTTGGCTGCCATCTTCTTTTTCTATTTCCTGGCTCAGAGTTTTTTAAGGCTAAGCCCTAGCTCAGAAGCAAGAGACTCGCTCTCTGAGTGGGTGACAACAGCGGTCGATTGCTTTTCAGGAATTAGATAAGTAGCAGCTACTCTCTGAAGATCGCCCATCTCCAATTGGAGAATACGACGCCTATAGTCTTCTCTAATTTCTTTGCTACGACCAAAAATTTCAGCTATATAAGTTTGCCGTGCTTCCCCTGCCGGTGAGCTAGGTTTGTCTATTGAAGAAACGACGCCAAGAATGGCTTCTTCAAGGTGCCGAGGTTCAACACTTTGGTTTAAAAATTGCTGCACAGAGGCATCAAAATCATCCAACGTCTCCTTTAACCTAGGATCTCGATAGGAATAAAAGCGAAATGAACCAGTATTATTGTCTTGACTGGCGCCACCACCGTAAGCGCCACCTTTTTCACGAATTGCAGGGTGTAAATACAGGTTCCTTAATAAACCGCCCAGTACTGTTAATGCTGGGGCATCCGCGTGGGCTGAGGTAACGGTCGGAAAGGCTTTGGCGCAAAAATTAACCTGCGTATTTGTTATCCAGAGTTGATCTGAAGGAGAGGGGGCCAAGGGTTGCATGCACAGAGAGGATACCGACGCAGTAGTTCTCTCAAGCTGCGGCGTCAGATTGTCAGTGAAAGCATCTAGCTGATCCTGTTCGGAGATAATTACCCATTCACGATCTTGGTTGGACAGTTTTTGCTGCAAGCTTTGCAGGGACTCGAGAAGAGACTCCAATTCGCGGGCTTGATTAAGTTTGTCGTCCAAAGCGCGCAGGGATCGGATACCATCCAAACCGCCTGTGAATTGATTGAGCTGACTTACCGGTGAGAAGTTTTGAACAGCTGCGAGCATCGCTAATGAATGGCCATTACCGGTAATACTGCTATCGCTAAGTGCACGCGTTTGCGCAATTAGATGTCTGATACGCTCAGATTCATCCAAACGGCATTTGTCCAATGTAGCGGCCATCAAATCTGTCATAGCAGCTTGATTTCGATACAGCGCCTTGGAGCTACTCATTAAGTATCCGCGGATATCTTGAGCGTTCTGGGGAGTGCCCCGCAGGCTAAAAGATACTCCAATGCCTCCACAGATCGCGGACTGCAGACGTTGAATTTCCATGTAATCTTGGCCGTTATTCCCCACCTCTGACATTAGATGAGTCAAGAGCGGCAACAGATACAACTCATCCGTATTTAGCTGAGGTAATTCGCTAACGGCCATTTGATAAACCAAACCATTAGTTCCCGCTGCATAGCGGGTTAAGCGTTGATCTGCCAGTTTGCTTTCTGCAGCCACATAGGCCATTTTTTTCGGCACGTCTTCCAGGGTTACCGTCGGCAATACCTCTGGATTATCCTGTTGATCTTGTCGCTCAGCTAAAACCTTCGCTCCCTGAATAAGGCCCTGAATCTCTTCCGGCCCCATCGACTCTTTTAGACTAGCCAATTCATCTTGAAGCTTTTGATCGCGTCGATTTGCCAGACCAGTATCAGGTGCGAGCGTTAGGCGAACACGATGCGGGTTGTCCAAAAGTAACTTGCGGCAAAGATTCTTAATATAGTCTGGATCTCGAATTTCTTCTTGAAGTTGTTTTAGAGCAGGCTCCATATCTAACAGTTCAACCGGGTCTCCACCATGAGTTGCGCTGTTAAGCGCTGTCAGCATTAGCTGCAGACCGTAGGGGTACGAATCACCTGATATTTCCCTTTGATGCAGCTCCAGCTGGTGCAAACAGGATTCAATGTCCGCCTGGGGCACGCCCTCGCTAGCGACCTTCTCCAATACTAATAGAATAAGATCTTCTAAATCTGCAGCTTGATCTGCCTCACTGCCTTCTATTCCAGCGACAAAACACATTTCTCTCTGAGAGTGGTCTACACCACAGAGCGGCGAAGGTGATCGGCCTAAATGACTAGTTTCCAAAGCTCGCTGAAGTGGCGAACTGCTATTTTCCAGCAACACCAACTCTAGAAGCTGAGCTTCCAGCGAAGCCTTGAGATCAATGCTACTGCCGAGCAACCAGCCGACAACATGATGGGTGGCTTTCTCCTGAGGTTCGGATTCAGCTAACGCATAGCTACCTTTCACTACCAAGGGTTTTGAGTAGCGTTGTTCTAGACCCACTCGAATGGGATCTGCTTTTGTTTCAAAGCTGTTAATCACCGTTGCAAATTTGTTCTGATGTTCTCTGGCATCAATATTGCCAAAGGTCATAAAAATAGCATTCGAGGGGTGATAGTGGGTTTTATGGAAATCAACTAATTGTTCGTGAGTCAATTCCGGAATGTTCTCCGGGTCGCCACCAGAGTTGTAGTGATAGGTAGTGGTCGGGTAAAGATGCTCGCTTAAGCTTTGCCATAGTGTAGAGGTAGGCGAGCTCATAGCCCCCTTCATTTCGTTGTAGACAATGCCCTTTATTTCCAGCGCAGAATTAGGGTTGTTTGCTTCAGATAGTTCGAGTCGATGGCCTTCTTGAGCAAAGTCTAAAGGGTTTAGATTTGGAAAAAATACTGCGTCCAAATAGACCTCTAGCAGGTTATTAAAGTCCTTGCGGTTTTGGCTGGCAAAAGGATAAGCAGTCCAATCGGAGCTGGTGAAGGCATTCATAAAAGTATTAAGAGATCGCCGAATCATCATAAAAAACGGGTCTCGTACGGGATATTTTTTACTGCCACAAAGTGCCGTGTGCTCAAGTACATGGGCGACGCCCGATGAATTCATTGGCACAGTACGCAGAGCAACCATAAATACATTTTCCGGATTGTCTGATTTTAGATGTATATGCTCCGCACCGCTTGTTGCATCCCGGTATTGCTCGACTGTTAAATTGAGCGCCGAAATATCTCGGCTTTGTATCAGTTCAAAAGCGTTTACAGCGGTGTTCATAATTTTCCTATCTAGTCTTGGGTTGCCCAAATTGGTGCGAATTCTATCAGTCTAGGACTGTGCGTGGCCGACATTTCTGCTGCTAAATCGCGGGCCGGGGTTTTAAAAGATTTTTAAGTAGAAGCCAAGGCCCTGTAGAATTTCCGGTTCAGATTTTAAATCCGCTAATACCAATACACGCTCTTGAAACCAACCTGCCGGGAAGGTAATTTTTGCGGCTCTTCCCGATATGGAAAAATCAAATTTTGGAAGATATTCATCTAGTCTGCGCTGGTTTAACAAGGCGGTAAGGCGGAGTATTACCACGAGAACTAATATTTTCTCATAATCGGAGTGGCTAAATTCTGAAAACCGATCCGGGTGAAACTTTTTACGATAGCTGCCAACCAATAATTCCAGTAATTTTTGTTCTTCGTCACTGAATCCAGGTATTTCAATATTTTCGAGAATGTATTTTGAATGCCGCGCCTATTAATATGTAAACCAATCTGGTGAAGAGTTGAAGCTGAGTTTAATAGGGGCTCAACTGCGGTGCGGTGTCGTGGGGCTAAGCTAGGCGCGGTTGCCTGGAAAAGTATCTGAGCGGTATTTAACACCCCCCGGCTTTGTTCTTGGTCAATGTCGTACCCGGCCACCAAACTGTTAACAGTTCTTTCACGTATATTCTGATGTTGCATGCGTTCTGTCATCGCGCACAAAACGCCTTCTCTAGGGAAAATTACCTGCACTGTTCCACTTGAGTGCTAATTTAATCCTCGCTTAGCGAGCTTACTTTACCAACTTTACTGTGCAGAGATGCTAAAGCTTGTTCAATATCCAAAAGTTTTTTCTTTTCGGCATCAACTACTGCTGCTGGTGCGTTGCTAACAAATTTTTGGTTTGAAAGTTTCCCCTTCAATCGTGAAGATTCGGTTTCAAGTTTTTCAACCTCTTTATTGAGCCGCTTAACTTCAGTTTTAACATCAATTAGTCCAGCCATCGGGATCATAACTTCTAGATCTCCAGCCAATCCGGTTGCGGAGAAAGGTGGCTCCTCGTTTTTCTGTAGCCAGCGCACATTTTCCAAGTTAGCCAATTTACGAAGTAGAACTTCTGTGCTTTTTAGGCGGCTACGATCTTCTTCTGATCCCTTTTGCAGCAACATTGCCAGTTTCTTCCCAGGCGAAATATTCATTTCACCGCGGATATTACGCACTATGAGAATAAGTTTTTGCAGCCAGGCAATATCAGCTTCAGCGGCGGTATTAATTTTTCCTGCATCGAACTCGGGGTATGGTTGCAGCATTATAGTATCGCCGGTTTTACCAGCTAGCTTATGAACCGACTGCCAAATTTCTTCGGTTATATACGGCATGATCGGGTGAGCTAGGCGCAAGGTAGCCTCGAGTACTCTTACTAATGTTTGCCGAGTGCCAGTTTTAAGTGCCTCAGGAGCATTGTTGTCCCAAAGAACAGGTTTGGATAATTCCAAATACCAATCACAATACTCGTGCCAAACAAAGTCGTAGAGGGCTCTGGCAACAAGGTCGTACCTATAAGCTTCTGTGGCCTCTTTTACCTCTTTTTCAGCGCGCTGTAGCCTGGATATTATCCATAGATCCGGTAGACTCAATTCTGCTTCGCTTCCATCCTTACCGCAGCTTTGGCCTTCAGTATTCATCAATACATAGCGGCTAGCGTTCCAGAGCTTATTGCAAAAGTTCCGATACCCCTCAAGTCGCTGCATATCCCAATTGATATCTCGGCCATTGGTTGCCAGGGCAGCTAAGGTAAAACGAAGAGCGTCGGTACCATGTGCTTCTATTCCTTTGGGAAATTGCTTCTCAGTACTCTTGCGAATTTTCTCAGCGAGCTGAGGCTGCATTAGATTGCCGGTGCGCTTTTTCAGAAGGTCATCGAGAGAAATACCGTCGATCATATCCAGAGGATCAAGAACGTTGCCCTTGGATTTGGACATTTTCTGACCTTGCTCATCTCGAATTAGGCCCGTTACATATACGGTGTGGAAAGGCACTTCTTTCTTGAAGTAGAGCGTCATCATAATCATACGCGCTACCCAGAAAAATATAATGTCAAAGCCGGTAACAAGAACACTTGAAGGATGGAACTTGGCAAGGTCCTTGGTATTTGCTGGCCAACCCTGGGTGGAAAAAGTCCACAGAGCAGAACTAAACCAAGTATCCAACACATCTTCATCCTGATTCAGCACGATATCGCCCAAGTCATGCTTTTCTCGGATCTCTTGCTCAGAGCGGCCTACATAAACCTGGCCTTCGGCGTCGTACCATGCCGGGATACGGTGGCCCCACCATAACTGTCGACTGATACACCAATCTTGAATATCCCGCATCCAGGAGAAGTACATATTTTCGTAGGATTTGGGCACAAAGGCTACGTCGCCATCCTCAACAGCCTTGATTGCCTCATCGGCTAGGGGTTGAACTTTTACGTACCATTGGTCTGTTAGCAGGGGTTCAACCACCACGCCAGATCTGTCGCCATAAGGGACTTTTAGCTGATGGTCCTTAATTTCTTCAAGCAGCTCTAGAGATTCAAAGTCGGCAATGATTTTTTTGCGGGCTGCAAAGCGCTCAAGACTCGCGTAGTCTGCTGGCGCTGCAGTATTTGGCTGCGTAATTGCAGCTCCTTTGTAATCTAGCCATTCAAAATTTGGCAATAGCGCTGCGTTATGATCAAACAGATTAATTAAGGGCAGGCCATGACGTTTACCAACTTCGTAATCGTTAAAGTCGTGGGCTGGCGTGATTTTTACGCAACCGGTTCCAAAATCGCGGTCGACATAATCATCCGCAACAATAGGAATGCGTCTATTTACCAAAGGTAGATCAACAAATTTTCCAACTACTTCTGTGTAACGCGTATCATCTGGATGCACTGCTACCGCGCTATCACCTAGCATTGTCTCTGGACGCGTTGTGGCAACTACCAAATAGTTTTTACCTTCAGAAGTAGTTACGCCGTCCGCAAGGGGGTATCGGAAATGCCACAGAAAGCCTTTCTTCTCCCGGTTTTCAACTTCGAGGTCAGAAATTGCGGTGTGCAATTTTGGATCCCAATTAACCAGCCTTTTACCGCGATAAATTAAACCTTCTTTGTGAAGCCCTATAAAAACTTCTTGCACCGCATTAGATAAGCCTTCATCCATCGTAAATCGTTCACGATCCCAATCAACAGAATCACCTAGGCGGCGCATCTGCTGGGTAATGGTACCTCCGGATTCTTTTTTCCAATCCCAGATACGCCCTATAAATTTGTCTCGTCCCAAGTCGTGACGCGTTAGGTTTTCTTCCGCCAGCAGCTTCCGCTCAACCACCATTTGGGTGGCGATCCCTGCGTGATCCGTTCCAACTTGCCAGAGCGTGGAATCTCCTTGCATCCGGTGGTAACGGGTAAGGGCGTCCATTATGGTGTGCTGAAAAGCGTGGCCCATATGTAAACTGCCGGTCACATTAGGCGGCGGAATCATAATGCTGTAGGGCTGGTCAGATGAGTTCGGCTTAAAACAGCCTTTTTGTTCCCAGAACTGGTACCACTTGCGCTCGGCGGCGGGAGCGTCGAAAGTTTTTTCCATTATTTGTGCGTTAACTCAAGTCGTTCGGCTATTCAATCATCTAAGTTCGGCCGGCATTTACTAGATAATGCAGAGCCCGCGAAGCCAACAGTATACTGGCTATTAGGCGGCTTGGTGACGGAACATCAGCTATTAGACTCGGAAATTTTGGTCTTGAGGCGTCGTCGCAACTCAGATTCGATTTCGGGTAAAATTTGATCGACTAATTCATCTACCAATTGGTCCAGATCAGAATTGAGTTCAGGACTGAATTCAGAGCGGAATTTTAGGCCTGCTTCAACAGCTTGTTCCAAATTCACAGCCGCCGTGAGAACCGGTACTTTATTAAGATCAGAAGAGTTTGCACCTGTGGCTATGTGATCCTGAGGAAGTCTCATTTCTTGCTGAACTTCCGGACCATCCGCAAGAAAATTAACAAGCTCATCGAGCTCATTTGCTAACTCTTTTAGATTGCCCGGGAATTGCTCAGGAGTATCTGCTTTGCTCATTTAATTTGATGCTTCAGCACTAGAAGCTACGCATTCTAGCGGTTCAAAGAGAAATTTCATGAGTTTTTATGGGATAACCCCTGTCGCGATAGTGGCTGTAGTTTGCCCTTAGCGTTTCACGTGCATACTGCTGGGGTGGCACCAGTTCGAGCAATCTTTCGAACCGTGCATAGGACGCAGGTATTTTTTGTGACAAGTTAATCAGTATTTCTTCGTATTGCTCTGGTGCTTCAAGGTGTCCAATACTTATGGGGCAGTTATCTTCTGGATTACTGCCGGAGTCCTGGCTGGATTTTTCATCTGATGTCGAAGCTAGATGATGAGGCAAGAAGCTATAGCTCTTGTAAGACCACAGCATTTCATTTAGTTGTGAAGCCTGTTCGGCATCAGTCGCCTGAATATATATTTTGTGACCACCTTTTAACGCCTTTTCAGCGAGTTTGCAGGCAAGAAGTTCCAGCGCATTCTCAGGCCCCTCGGACAATACATAAAAGTCGACAGAGGTCATCTAGTTTTCTGCATTAGAAACTCTGTAAGCAATTCAACGGGTCGTCCTGTAGCGCCTTTTTTAGCACCTGAATTCCAAGCACTTCCAGCGATATCTAGGTGAGCCCAGGGTGTTTCGCCTACAAATTCCTTCAGAAAACAAGCTGCGGTAACGCTACCGGCCTTTGCACCCCCAATATTGCCTAAATCGGCAAAGGGACTATCAAGCTGCTTGGTATATTCTTTCCAGAGAGGCATACGCCATGCCCGGTCGCCGGTGGATTGGCCGGCTTGCAATAATTGATCAGCTAAGTCGTCTCTATTTGAATAAAGACCAGAGGCATGCGCTCCCAAAGCGACAACACATGCACCTGTGAGAGTAGCGATATCTATCATCAAATCGGGTTCAAACTTTTGTGCGTAAGTGAGGGTGTCACACAATACTAAGCGGCCTTCCGCATCAGTATTCAATACCTCAATGGTTTTCCCAGACATGCTAGTTATCACGTCGCCAGGTTTAGTAGCGTCGCCACCGGGCATGTTTTCCGCAGCAGCAACCAGACCAATTAAATTTATTGGCAATTGCATTTGCTCGACGGCCTGCATTACGCCAAACACAGTTGCCGCACCACACATATCAAATTTCATCTCGTCCATTGCGCCAGGAGGTTTTAAAGAAATGCCGCCGGTATCAAAGGTGACGCCCTTACCAATTAGCACTATAGGCGCACTATCTTTATCACCTCTCTGGTAGTTCATTTCAATAAGTTTAGCGGGTTGATCTGTACCGGCAGTTACAGAAAGTAGGGCGCCCATGCCCAGCTTTTCCATATCCGCTTCTTCATGGATTGTTGTACTTAGAGTTTTTGAGTCAGTTGCCAACTTCATTGCCTCTTCGGCAAGGTGGCTAGGCGTGCAGTGATTTGCCGGTCGATTACCAAGGGTGCGCGTGAAGTTAGTACCTTCACCTATTGCCTGGCCCGCGAGAATTGCGGTATCTAGCTCATCAGATTGATCCGCAGAGCTCTGTACATGAAATATGCACTGCTCAACTTTAGATGCCGGCTTTTTAATGGTCTTAAACTGATCAAAACGATAGCTAGCTTTAATTATTTGCGCAGTTATTTGTCTTAGAAGATCCGATACGCTCGAATTGGTAACCTGAAGCCCTGAAATATCTATATGGATTTCGTCTTGGGTATTGAGTGCAAGGTTTCTGGCGAGAACTGCTGTCATATCGCGAAATGCATCCGTCGAGAATTCAGCTTTACTGCAGCGGATTAAAAATATCGATCTTAGATCCGTAGAAGAGGATTCAGTATCTACTAGAGGACAGCTGAGGACAGAGTTAGAAGCCTTTTTCAGGAACTGGTTTTCGATCAGGGAATTAACCCTAGATTCAATGGTCGAATTCGACATATCCAAGCCGCTAACTATGTGGCTATTTTTGTCTACAAAGAGTACAAGAGTGCCCGCGATATTTGCGGCGGTTGACTCCTCAGACTGTGAGAATTTCATTGAGTTTCCTTGGTTATTATTGCTCATGGCTAGCTTACACGTGGTTTGTTCCAATAGTTAAACAGCGCGACCGTCTTTATGAGGTTTTATTACTGAATCCCGATTCGAGTTTAAAGATGGTAATTTATGAAGCCTTTGATTTCTGAATCGGCTTCAGCTGTATACAATGGGCGATATCCTATCATTAACTTCTTGGTTGCCGAATGATACTTGAGCGCTACCTTGCGCGAGAAATCCTCAGTACCACTTTCGCCATTACCTTGGTGCTGATTGTCGTGGTTATGAGTGGTCGGCTCTCGAGCTATATCGCGGATGCGGCAGCGGGGAAATTAGCGGCTAGTTTGGTATTTCCGGTCCTACTGGCGCGCCTGCCAGAATACCTCGAATTGGTATTGCCACTATCGTTATTTCTCGGTGTGCTTATCTCACTTATCCAGTTGCGCCAAAACAGTGAATTAACTGCAATGACAGCAACTGGTTTTGGCACGAGCAAAGTTATTAGAGTGGTGATTCTATGCGCAGTGTTTATCGCTGTAGTAGTTTCTCTTTTTAGCTTCTATGTGTCCCCCAGGGGTGGCCAGTACGTAAATTATTTAATTGCAAATCAGGGGCTTCAAAACGAGTTGAGCGCAGTTACTCCTGGAAAGTTTTATCAGTTGGATGATTCCGGAGGAACCATATACGCGGCGGACATAAGTGAAGACCGCAGTTTGATGAGTGAAGTGCTATTGTCGCGTGCGCAAACTGTTGATGGCGCGTCGCAGCCTACATTCATCCTTTCAGAGAGCGGTTACCCTGAATGGTCAGACTATGGCGGCTACTATTTTGTTTTAGAAACTGGTTTACGCTACGAAGGCACTCCGGGGCAATCGGACTTTAGGATAACTGAGTTCGATCGTTACAAGCAGTTGCTTCCAGAGCCGGAGATAGAAAATACCAAACGAGCCGAAGAACAAACCCTGATGATTCATCAGCTTTTGTCAGATAAAACGGCTCTTAGATTAGCTGAGTTGAATTGGCGTATATCCATGCCCGTTTTAGTATTGGTTTTGGCATTGTTGGCGCAACCCTTGAGTAACTCGTCGCCTCGGCAGGGAGGCGCTTATTCTCGTGTTCTTCCCGGCGTATTACTTTATGTGTTTTATTTGGTCGCTCTAAACGCCGCACGCGATGAAATTGCCAAGGGGTTAACTGAACGTATTCCCCTTATGTGGCTAGTGCATATGTGTTTCCTTCTTCTTGCCTTAGCGCTAATTTTTTATCCAAAATTCCGACTGAGCAGGGCTGCAAAAGCGTGAGTATTCTCGATCGTTACGTCGGTGGAATTGTCTTGCGTTCAACTGCGCTTGTGCTCTTTGTAATTTTGGCTCTGGACAGCGTAAGTGATTTATTGGAGCAGATGGGAGAGCTCCAGAGCGGCTACAACTTAGGCGCCGCATTGCTCTATGTAACGCTAAAAATCCCGGGCAGTGCTGTGGACTACCTGGGGTTTTCGGCTTTGATTGGCTGTTTAATTGGAATTGGAGGGTTGTCTAACAACTCGGAACTGACAGTTATTCGCGCGTCTGGGGTATCTACCTTGAGAGTGGTTGGAATGGTCCTTAAACCAACGCTGCTATTGATTATTTGCGGTGCAATAGTCTCGGAATTTATAGCGCCAAATCTCGAACAAGTTTCTCAAAGCCGTAAAGATCTCCTTCGCGGCGCTTCATCAACACAGCAATCTGCAGGTACATGGTTGAGAGATGGCTCAGACTATCTTCATGTGAACGCTGTATATCCTGGTGGTGAGCTCTATGGAGTAAGTCGCTTTCAACTTCAGGATAGAAAACTAGATACACTGAGTTTTGCCGAGAGAGTGTTATACCAAAATGGCGTGTGGAACGAATCCAGTGTTAGCGAAACCCATTTTGCCGAAGAGAAGATAGAAGCACTTCGGCTTGATACCCGCGTGTGGAAAACCGAGTTAACGCCAAATATTCTCGATATGGCCTCCATGCAGCCAGCGCAGCTTTCTGTTCGAGACTTGGACACCTATAGTCGTTACCTTGGGCTCGATACCCGTTTCGCCGGCAGCTATAGATTGGAGTTTTGGTCTAAAATTTTTGAACCTTTGGCGATCGCCGCCTTGGTACTTGTGGGTTTGTCCTTTGTATACGGTGCTAGACGAAGTGTCGCCATTGGACAAAGAATATTTTTAGGTATTCTTGTGGCCGTAGTATTTAAGCTTGCCCAAGATATTCTGGGTCCGGCTAGCAGTATTTGGGGCTTTTCACCCTTGATAGCGGTTGTTACGCCAATTCTGGTCACCATGGTTACCGGGTGCTGGTTACTGAAGCGGCAGAAATAGGGCAGGGCTATTTCTTTGCAGGCTTTTCCAATCTAATGATTCGTGTATTGGAATAGCGGTCGTGAAAAGTGATTTTTTGGGGATCGAATAGCATCCAGAAATAGCCAATACCAAAAATGGCTAAAGACAGAAAGCCCAATACCGATCTGAGTAGACATTTTGCCAAGCTTGGTTTTTCTCCGGAATCACTAACCAACTTAAGTCGCCATGTCTGCATGCCCAAAGTGGCACTCCGAAATTTCCAAAAACCAAGATAGAACAGCAAATAAGTTATAGCTAAGCCTGACTGAAAAATTGGACCACTTAAGGCAGGGCTGAATTCTTCCTCTGCTTGCATCATCAATGAGTCCCCTTCACTGACGACGCTTATGTGGTCTTGATCAAGCTCTATGCCTAAGCTAACGGCAATTGCCATCGCTAGCGCAGAATAGGCAAAACCCACTGCAAACAGCAGGAACAGGTCATAAACTAGAGCGCCCAGTCGGGGAACTAACTTTGCTACAGGTAAATTCGGTCTGCTCAATACTAGACGCCTTACAAATGAGTGTCGGCATTATAAGGACGGGAGCCCACAAAAAGGTATGTTACAGAAATAATAAAGGCGACCTAAATGGCCGCCTTTATTGATATCAGTAACAATAGTTAAATTATTGTCCGCCAGGCCTCTGTCCGCCACCGACTCCACCTGCGGGTGGATTGTTAAATTCTTCCAGAGAAATTGCGCCGTCTTCATCAGCGTCTATTCGGGCCAGCATGCCAGTAAGGCCGGCAGTTTCTAATTCTTCGCCGGATAGAATGCTGTTGCTGTCCGTGTCGACAGTTGCAAATTCTGGCCGTTGACGCTGGCCACCCATGCCGCCTTGAGCACTTGCTTCCGCAACCACTAGAAAAAGCATTGCTGCTGACATTATCGTAATCACTAATTTTTTCATTTGGTTTGTCTCCACAGAGTTGATGAAGGCATTAACTATTAAAAAATTAGCTAAATATAAGAAGTTAACAAGAAGTTACTAAATTTACTTTTTTCCTCCGCAATTGTTGTCTTACCTTATGATTTTTTTGGTCTCTAATCAAAATAATGTTATTTGATTTACATAACTCATAGGCTTCTGCATAGTGCCGCTACTTTTTAATCCAACGGAATTTTGTGAGCCAAGCAAACACCTCAACGGCCATATCCAAATTTGTGTTGCCCGTTTTGGCCGCAATGACCGCCATTGCTCCCTTTGCAATTGACGCTTATTTACCAGCATTTCCTCTTATCGCCGCCGACCTTGATGTGAACCCTGTGATGATCGGCTACAGCTTAAGCGCATATCTTTTCGGTGTGTCTTTAGGGCAGTTATTAGGCGGTCCGATATCAGATCAAATAGGCAGGCGTAAAATTGCGATTTGCGGGTTGGCATTATTTGCGCTCATGTCTGTAGCAATTATCTTTGTTGCTCGCCTAGATCATTTGATAATTGCAAGAATCTTTCAGGCAATCGGAGGAGGCCTTTGTGCTGCAACTGTGATGCCTACCATTCGAGATTTGTCTTCACCGGAAAAAGTGGCCAGCAGAATTGCTCTGGTGTTCCTCATTATGTTGATTGCTCCGTTAATAGCTCCAATAGTTGGCGTTGGGCTTATGCAGTTTGGCTGGAGATGGATATTTGGTTTTTTGAGTATCTATGCACTTATTATCTTAGCGATATATTGGTCTTTTCTGAAGGAAACTCGGGCAGATAGGCAGAGCAAAGTTAGCTTCAGAAAAATATTCTCGCAATACAATGTTGTTTTTCAGCACAAATTGGAAGGGTCGAGGATATCTGTTCGATACGGTCTGGCGTCGGCGCTTTCCAGCTGCGTATTGTTTGTTTACCTCACCAATGCATCATTTATATTTCAGACCTATTTCGGCGTTTCGGATACTGCCTTCCCATTGTTTTTTGGCGTCAATGTGATTGCACTAATTTTAGCTCAGAGTTTTAGTGCCAAATATCTTCGCAATCGAGATCTTGTGGAAATTGCGTCTTATTTTAGATTTGGTCAAAGACTTCAGCTTTTAGCTATCTCGCTTTTAGTCGTATCAGTAATATTTACAGATATCAGTCTATGGCTATTTCTGCCATTTATGTTTTGCGCAATTGGATGCTTGGGCATAACCGGGTCTGCGGGTTCTGGGCTCTATCTTTCATTCTTTAGCCGCCACAGTGGCAGCGCCTCTGCGATTCTGACAACAAGTACTTTTCTATTTGGTGCTTTGTTAGGCGGTCTAAGTGGCATTATGAATCAGGGAGACCTGCGATCATCAGCCGGCATTATGCTTTTGGCCTCGCTAGTCGCGAACCTTTTACTTTTGAGCATATCCAGAAAAGCAGAGAAATCTGTTCTAGAGAAAGTTCAATCCGGTGGAATAGCATCCGTTTAGCTACGAGCTGAACCGCAGCAATTACAAAACTAAAGCAAATTAACTTCGTCTCCAAGCTTAGAAATATTTTATAATCGGCCCATAAATAGCCAATTTATCTGATTTTTGGCAATATAAATGGGGTGTCCTAATGAAGACGATTCGAGCAGGTTTAATCTTTTTTGTCCTATCTTTATCCTCAAATATCACCTTGGCGCAAACATACGATGAACTTGTTGCCCAGGGGAAGGAGCTCTATTTTGAGCAAGTTTCCTGCTGGGTTTGTCATGGTGACGAAGCTGAAGGGCGTATTGGGCCAAGCATTCGATATGGACCAAGTCCTGCAGCAATGCAGGAACAGCTAGACTCAAATCCGCAGATGGCTATTATTGTTTCCGAACTAAATCCCGATGCAGATGATCTAGTGGCGCTTTCCACCTATTTAACTTCCTTGAGTGGTATCTCAGTAAACGCGGAGCAAATGGGAGTCTGGCGTACCGATCTAGCCGACTATATTGAAGCTACAGAAGACAACACCGAATACGTAATTACCGAGCGCGACCGGGCAATTTTGGCAATCAAGTCCTTCGACACCGTATTGGAAGACTGGCAAAAACGATCCAAAGACGGCCCCCTTATGCGCACTTACCCATCGCGCATAGTCGCCGAATACGACTCTGGTGAGCAGGTATTTTTCCCCGAACCCGGCGGCCTCTATTTTTATGAAAATACTGGTGTTTCAAGTCAACGCGGATACGTGGATGTAGATGATCCGATCAATACCAATCAAGTGGTGGTGGGAGACGCGGTTACTCGCGAAATATTAGTTTCTAAACTGATACCCGAAGAAATGCGTGGTTCCATGCACACCACGGTCATGTCTCCCGATGGACGCTACGTTTATATGGTTGGGCCACCCTTAGCCGGTGGTGGCGGTGGTGTTGAAGGCGGTGGTGCGCCTGCCGGGCTGCGCGGTTCAGCCACTATGCTAAAAATTGATGCGCTGACATTGGAGCCCGTAAAACAAATCGCCATCGGCGGTCGGTTGCATCATGGCCAAGTGTTTCAAGACAAGTACCTGCTATTAGATGTCTTTGTGGCGGAACCAGATGGTCTTAATGTATTCCTCTATGACCCGGAAACGGATGAAGTTATTGGTGGTATTCGCGCGTCAGATTTGGGTGGCACTAACTACACCGGTTATACCGACGACGAATTTATCTATGTGCTGATGCAGCCACCCAATATTGAAGGATTCCCCGGCGGTGCGAACCAATTGATAGTGGGGTCGGCAACGGCGCTGCGACCCTACTGGGTATCCAAGCTCGATCCAGAAACTTGGGAAGTAGTTGATGAGTATCCTCACAGGGGCTATCGAGGTGACTGGATTACTATTGATGCCACCAGTGAACATATCTACGTACCCACTGCCTCTTCCTCGGTGAACAAAATCAATACCGAAACCGGAGAAGTAGTCTGGTCAGCTCCCACAGGGGTAGGGCCTTACGCAGCGGACTTAAATGCTGACCAATCAGAACTCTGGGTTGCCAACAAAGGCGAGTCCTCAGGAGCAATTGGCCGAACCATTACCGTGGTGGACACCAACACTGGCCGCGGACTCGCTACTTTGTTTACCGGTTATCAGACCGACCATGTCCTGCTTTCACCCAACGGCAAAGAGATGTGGTCCACCAGTAATGGAGAGGGTCGCATCTATGTATACGACGCCGAGTCCCGCGAGCAGATTGATGTAATCGATATGCCTCACCATGGCGACCCTCATGGACTGGTATGGGTTAAATACGACCAGAATGGTAAATCCATGGTGGTAAGAGACCAGGGTGGTTTTCACAATGGAATTAATCCAGCAGCGGGTGTTCCACTGCTGGATTAAAAAATCCTGTGAAAAAGGTTTTACTAGGTACCTAGCCAGACTTTTTAGTTCTATATTAAGGAGCTCTTTTTAAGGAGTTTGGCACTCAAAGTTTTCGGCGTTATTCGAATCCAAATTTGGTGCTTTTAGTCTGGCTACTTCAGGGTAGGGACACCATTGGCGCGACAACTCTCTTTCTTCGTTTGTCGCAAGGATAGAGCTAGGCGCCTGATCGGTGGTTACCCAATTATCCAGAGCCACTATTGCAGACTCCAAATAGTCATTAGCGCCATAACCGCCGCTGCAGTGCCCCATGCCTGGTGCCAAAAATAGCCGAATATTGTCCTCAATACCCAATATTCCTCGCCGGGCCGAAACCGTGGTGTCCATGGCTTCATATAAAGCAATGGTATTGATCGGCGTAACGCTAGTATCGGCCCATCCGTGATACAAAATTGCTTTACCTCCAGCCTGAACGAATGCAGTTGCATCTGGATTGTCCGCCCGGGTTACCGCTGAATAGAAAGATGAATCGGCGGCTGCAACATGTTCTGGATTGTCGATGCTGAAAGTATTTAGTAAGTCAGCATTTGGATCCTGAAACCAGGCTCTGCTAACCAAATCGCAACGGCCTCTGCCGTTGTCGTCAGAGCAGACCGGATTGATTAGATTGCTCCATCCGCCGCGCTGCCCACCATCTGATTCACTGCCAACTGTCCGGCCCGGATACAATTGCTCTCCAGCGGCGGTAACGGGTCCTTGGTAGATAGATTGAACAAAATCTAACTGAGTATCACTTAGGCATTGCTCAGACGCATCACCTGAACTACAGGCAACTACGCTCGGGTCGAAATTACATTGAAGCGGGTTGTCGATAATCTGATCTTCAACACCATCCAAGGCATCACACATATTTAGGGCAGCCCCATGGATATACGCTAACTGAGCTCTTGTGAGAGATTCACCTTGCTGTTCTAACTGATTGGCAAGTTGATTTGCCCAAACTTGTGACATATTCAGACGAGTCAGGCCAAAAACTGGCGCCCCGGCGATAACCCCATCAAAGTCGTTCGGATAGCGTTGTATGGCCTTAAGGCCTTGTCGACCGCCAGTAGAGCAGCCCCGATAGTAAGAATATTCTGGTGCTTCTGAGTAATAGGCATCAACAAAATCTTTGCCTACCAAGGTGGTTAGATGAATGGAGCGGTGACCAAAATCCTCCATAGTTACGTTGTTGGGTACTAGGACGCCGGGGGATATTTCTTTCATTAACCAATCGCGCGGTCCGTCGGCACTATGCCCCGTATCCGTTTGTCCAGTCGCGTAGCCCAGTCGTAAAGCAATTTGGACACTGCTGCCGTCTTGTAAAGTTCCGGCAGTACCACCGTTGCCGTTCATCATAAATTTGCCATTCCATGTTTCTGAATCCGGAAATCGGTAACGAAACTTTATTTGGCTTTGACCGTCTTCAGCGTTAGCAATCTGACCCTCGACCCAGCATTGTCCCTCTAATACTTCTGCACTAGTTAGTGTTACGCCATAAATGGATTGCGCAGCAACCTGCTCAAATGATTCCAGTCCGCATTCTGCCGCTAATACGGAAAATGGTGCAGTTAGGCAAAGGCTTACCCAAAGTGGATGTAGTTTTTTAAACATAATCTTTATCCTCTATATTTGCAGCACTACTCTTGAGTGCATTGATACGTCTTGATTTGTTCCCCAGGTGCCCATTGCCAGTGACCACTCAGGGTAACCGGTTCTGAGTAATATTGGGAATCTGTCACCTGAGCCGTCCAGTCCAATCTGGAGTTTTCTTGGCTCAAACTAAATTCTTCGACAATTACTGCCTGTGGGCTTTGTGGAGAACCCACATCGTCGAAGAAGGGGTATTCAACATCTGTTGTTGTGACGATTAGCGTGTTGCCTCGCCAATGACCCACAGAATAGCCCATGCGTGGATAGCTAAGCTCGGGTTTGATGGCGTCAGGATGCATATAGATTGTGCGCACGCCGTCCCACTCTTCTAAGCGTATAACAATGGTTTCGCCCATATCGGTAAACTCAAAGGGGTAGGGGCTATCCATAGCTACTGGAACGCCGGGAGGTATGCATCGCAACGCGGGATCGTCTATCAAGGGGTCCCAATTATCTCGCGCAATCTGACCTTCATTGGTAAGGGGCCAGACCAATAAACCTGACCCGGTATTGGGCCTAGATACCGGAATCCAAACTCGAAATATTCCGTTAGCTTCAGCACGCCCAGCGGAGATAAGGTTTTCATCAATGGATAGTTTTTCAGGAATTTCTTGGTAGATATCTGGCAGATTTCGAGCCAAGTTGGGGTTAAGTATTACTTGATCACCCGCTGGCAGGGTAATGCTTGCAACAAACATCGCGTTTAGTCCATGCAAAGAAGCGGGCCCGGCGACCTTGATGCTTCCACCTACTCGAATAACGTCTCTATCGATGCCGAACCTTTGCAGTGTATTTACAGATCCTGCTTCAAGATCCCAAACCGCAGTACTGCCGTCATCGTTTCGGACCTCAAGATTAAATCTAATATGGGGGTTTCGCCAAAAAATCGAAAGGATTTCACCCTCGAGTTCAACGAGACTATCCATATCGTAAAAGGCACCGAATGAATGGTGGGCCTGCACATTTATAGGGAGAAGAAGCCCAAGAAAGACTGCAGGCAATAAACCAGCGCTCGCCTGAGCCTTAATGGCTATAACCAATTTAACTATCCAATCCGTCATGCTTGACATCCCCCCAGCATCATCTATCGATCTCGATAGATTTGTTGAAATTTTTGCACCCTAGGCCGACCGTTGCAAGTTAATTTACAAAGCTGCCACGTTGGCGCAAAAGTTCTCTGCGTAAACCCTGGTGGGGGACAAAACTTTCGCGTCCATGCAGCCAAACATGGTTGTGTATCACTAGTATAGATCCCACTGGCAAGGGCACTGTTAGGCAGTTTTTCTCATTTTCCAGAGATTGGCTTATTTCATGTAAATATAGGCCTTGTGCGCGGTTTTGTGGCTCTGCAAACTGGTTAATAAATTGCACGCAGGGCCTCCCTGTATTGTCCGCATCAAAAAATACCGGGTGATGTACTTTATAATCGATGTTTTTACTTGGTGGCGCACCCCATTGAATGTCTTGTTTGGCTAGGGGGTGGTCGTAGAATTTGTCTAGATCCTGCCAGTCGTCTGTATGCAATATCAAAGATTCCCCGCCCTCTATGTTTTCTTCGACTAGCTTCATCATTAGAACAAAGTCAGTTCTTTCCTTTACGTAGGTGCCGTCGTTATGCAATTCCAAACGTCGATGAGCTTTTCGTAAATAGCTGTCGCTGTTATCTGAGTTAGTTACCGTAAAGCGAGCGTAGTATTTACCATACATAGCGTCGAAGTTGGGCACGCCAATAAGGTGAGATATAGCGGTAGACAGGCGAATATGGAAGTTCGCTAGGCTGCCCTCATCAACTGCATTGATTGAGCTGACTTCGTACTGAATAAGGAACGCGCCAGTTGTTCGATTTAGAAGTGTTTCAGTTAAAAACGGCGCCAAACTGTAGTCACATACCTTGTCTAAGACTTCAGCAAGAACAAAGCGCAGAAAGGCTTTGTATTCAAGGGATTGCGATGGCAAATAACTGCTTGCCTGCTCAAAAGCGGCTATGGTCTCTGCATCTAAGGTTACAACCTGTAGACGGTTGTTTGCAGCATAAGGGCTAGCACTAAAGCCTTTCGGGGCATCTCGAAGATTTGGATTGAGAAGTGAGACAGCCATTTTTATCCTCTCTTCATTTTCTGACCTTTAATTAGCTCCAATTGTACTTCTTAATCTATGCGAAGTTAGACCATGATTAATTGGCGGTTCTCGTCCGAATAATAAAGCAACAAAAAAGCCCCGTATAAATACGAGGCTTAATTATTGGTACCAGTGGGCGGACTCGAACTATCACCTTAAAGCCTTATATATATTGACTATAGGGTGTTATCCCAATAGTATTTGGCAGGAGTTTTGGCAGGAATGGGGTGAAATAGTGCTTCCAAGGTACGTTAGAGAGAAGTCAGGGACATATCATTATCAGCGAGATTATCCGCTAAAGCTTCGCCATCTTTGTGGCAAGAAGACCTTCACTTATCCACTAAAGCTGTCCGCGAACAATGCAACGGCAATGCAGATTAATAAGCGAGCTATTGAGGCTGAAGAAGCCTTTGAAAGAAATAAGCTGCTAATCGCCAACTCTGACCCTGATGCGTTGTCAGCGACAGACATAGACAGAGCGGCAACGGACTTTCTTAGACGTAGAGGTCTAACGCCTGGTCAGTTCGTGAAAGTTGCGCGAGACCCTGAGATCGCAAAACAAGAGGAGGAGGAGAGCATTCAGTTGCAAGCTGATGGTTATAACTATGCTGACGCTGCGATTCCTGAATTTGAAGATATTGTTGATAAATATAATCGAGGAGAGCCTTTCAGTTCGCAGGATAGAGTTATAGATGCGGCTTACTCTAAGCTGCTTGATAAAGCGAAAGCGAAACCACGGACTTTAGCTAGTCTCTGGCAGGAATATATTGAGTACAAAGGAATTGATGTAACGACTCGCGAAGGGGCTAAAGCCCAGTCTTATTGGAATCGGTGGATTAGTCTTGCTGGTGATGCCGTCATTGGCCCTAGCACCATGCAGCATATTAATGAGGGAATGGATGCCCATGTATTAGCCCGTGAAGGTAAGGTAAAAGGTCAGAGCTTAAAGCGGGAATTGTCGCCAGTTGCGGCATGTTTGAGGCTGGCGAGCAAGCGGCATAGATTTGGTTGGTTCATTGAATTGCCTTTGATTAAAGACACTCCGGCATCCGAACGCGATCCTCTGGAACCGGATGAACAGAAGGCACTAGTGAAAGCGATTCTTGGTGTTCACAGTCCTATAAAGCCCAAGTATGGGGTGGCGCTACTGCTTTGTTTGCAGGGTGGAATGATGACTAGTGAGATAGGGAGGATTGTCCCGGGCGATTTAGGTTTAGATGAAGATGTTCCGCACCTAAAAATAGTCAATGTGACTAAAGAGGGTGCTAGAAAAAGAATAGTTCCAATTGTCCTTGGGTTAGACCTAATTAAGGAAAACATAGAAGATACAATCCAATGGATTTCTAGTACCACCGACTCTGCACCAAGCGCCACACTGAAGAAGATTATGCGTAGGACTCTCGGCAGCGATACAACATCACCTCATTGTTTGCGGCATAGTTTTAGGATTAATGCTCAAGATGCTGGTGTGTCAGTACTGACTATTGCTTCGATAGCAGGATGGTCAGAAGCAGAGCGGGGTGTTAGTAAGCATTTAATGAGATATGGATCTTCAGGAATTAGCCAATCAAAAATGGTGCAGAATCTGTATCAAGAATCACTAAAGATCCATCAACACTTAATAGGAGTTGAAGCACTAGATGACAGTAACGTGGTTGTCTTCAAAAGAAAGTAGATAAGGCAGAGTGAGTGCCTGAATAGCACCCTATAGAGCTTATAAGCCATTAACGCCTTTTTGAGCACGCCATATAAATGTATCACTATGTTTTTAACTGATTTACGCTGAATTAAAGGACTCTTTTATCTGATGGAATCAATGTCTAAAAACATAACCGATGAACTAACTAGAAATGCTGAAGTGTTAGCGGACTTAGTATGGTCTCGAGGGTATCCAGATATAGAAGAAACCACTCTGCCGATAGCGTTGTCATCAAAAAGCGTAGGTGTCGCGTCTTCTGGCTTTAAAGTCCTAGTGGAGTCAGTGCAAAGCGAAGCATTCAGCGGCAAGCAGTCGTCTTACGTTGCAAAGCAATCTAAAAACGTTGAGACAATCCTTTATAGCTTGATCGCTGCTGGCTTTGCTTTTGAGCATCTCTCCTTAGGGACAAAGATTGTTCCAGGCCACTATATCGATTCAATCGGCCTAACGAAAAGGCATGTGCAAAGAATCAGAGATGTTCTACTCGACAGAGGTTTGATGGAATTGACAAGAGTAGGGTTTAAGCACCACGGTGACCCTAGCAAGTCTCGACCAGCTCAGTACTATCCATCTGAGTCCCTCATTAGGCAGCATTGTCATCTTCTCTATTGTCAGGTGGGTGATTTTGACGACTATGAGCCTTACCAGTACAAAGGCGATAGGTGGGATAGTAATGAGGCTAAGAATGTAGAGATTCTTAGGCGTTATAACGACTTCATGCGGGATCATTCTTGGGCTCAAAAGCAGCCTACCACTAGAAAGTTAGGTGAAGACCCCTTTACTTCAGGTCGTGTCTACACTGCGTATCAAACAATAGCGCAACGACGTGTGCCTATAAGATCTAAGACACTCCTCGATGGAAAGCCCTTGTTCGAAGTTGATTTCTCCTCTAACCATCCTTGGCTGCTGGCAAAGCTATTTGATCAACAGCTTCCTGTAGATGCCTGGAGCGACATTAGCGCTATTTCAGGTTGTAGCAGAGCGGATGTGAAGAAGATTCTTGTTAGTTGTCTCGGATCAACTAAGCCCTCTCAGCTCAATCAAATTAAGTACAAGCTCTATTCTCTCTCTTCAGAGACCATTGACAACGTTATCGACTCTGCAGGGCAGGTGATGCCTTGGTTAAAGGATAATAATCTATTGTTCTCAGGCGTTGGAAACACTCTTCAGTACTTAGAAGGTGAAATAGCTTTGAAGATGTTCGACTGGGCGGTTGAGAACGAGATACCCATACTCAATGTTCACGACGCTTATGCATGCAACTTAGAACATAAAGAAATAGTCTCTGAGGTAATGCATAGGTATAGAGACGAAGTAGTTGAAGAGAATAGAGGCTTAGTAAGCTCTTTAGGCTCTTAGCTCTGCCAGCTACTTAGCACTAGGGGGTACACATCTCTATAGGCCTCTATTTGACTCTAATAACTGAGAAGTCTACCTTGGCAATAACAACTACAAAGCAAGGAGCTACAGCATGTTAGTACTGACTAGAAAGGACTCAGAAGGAATCACCCTGAACACATCAGATGGAGAGATCTATATAGGCTTCTCGACAGACAACCCCAATACAGCGATTAAGGTGGCTATAGAGGCTCCACAGGCTGTGAAGGTACTTAGGGATGAGTTGATAGATAAGGAGATAACCTGAGATGCGGTTGATTATTGTTCTAGCGCTAATTGGCTATGTGATTTTCAGGTACAGCAGCGATGTGGACTCAGATGGTTACTTGAAGCTAGATAGATACGAGAAGGTCGATGTTGACGTGTATTTCTACTTTCAGAATAGCCCACAGGAATATTATTTAGATACTGTGACTGGCACATCAAACTGTGGCGATGTTGCTTACTCTTATGCTTATGAGAAAAGAGTACAAAGTACTCGTTGGAGCTATATCTGTATTACAACGGATGGGTTGCACGAGATAAGATGAACTTTTCAATTCTAGAAATCACACGGAATAATACGGAGATTAACTAAAATGAATGCACGAAAGCTTCTATCGGCAATGTTAATAGTTCTTGCCACGGTAATTTCAGGAATGGCTATAGGTCACTCTGGCGGTACTAACTCGGCTGGCTTCCAGAAATAGTCAATGGCTAAGCGGTTGATTTGAACAGTCAGAGATACACAACCCTAGGATATAGAGCGGGTAATACAGACACTGAAAGCTATGATTTACACTTGGGATTTCGCGGACATTGGCTACTTCGACGGCAAATAAGTAATGCCTCTCGATCTAACCCCTGCTCCATCCAGGCCATATTTAGAATTTTTGCTACGCTTTTCAATTCCGCCTTCACACTCGACCGTAACGTGGCACTACCACCCTTTTTTTGACAATCGCGCTGTATTTGATCTGCAATCTCTTTGGCATCTAGGCTTTGGGCCTCTAAAGCGGGATTAATGTCTACTCCAGCACATAGCACGTGGCTATTGCCCGCCAGATCGCTAACAATAACGGAATGACAAGCGTATAAATGCGGCCCATCGTCCGCGTTCAATACTGATATTTGCGAGGCCGAAGCTTGGCCTTTGGTGTCCAGCATCCGGAATACAGCCCAATGCTGACATGGATCGTCGACCATACGCATGTTGCCCCAGGGCAGAGGAATGCCGTTTCCTCGATATACCGCTTTCAATCTACCCGGTGGATAGGCATCGAAATAGTGCCAGTGTTTATAGTTCGAAACCGCGGACATGCGACGCATCGCTACGCCTTCGGTTACATGGAACATGTCCGCTATACGCACTTCGTGAGACAGTTGATCTAGTGCGCGCCTAAAAGGCCCGCGCGGGCAGAGCAAGGCACCAGCAAAGTGGCTACATTCAAAATCACGCCATGCTCGAAGAATATCCTGCGCATGCATACTAGCCGTGTCGCCCCGCTCCGCTGGTAATACCTGACTTTTTGCAGCACGAACCACACTACTCACACCATTACTCCCATGTAGCACTCGATGACCAATATGTACCGCAAGATCATATTTGAGTCTATTCGGTTGCGCCTTCAAGGCTTCATTTACAAATATTTTATTTGGCGCTTCAAAATAGGAGCGAGTTATCGCTTTGCCTCCTAACTCGCACTCAATACGTTTATCGCTATCTTTAAACCAATGAATACTTAGAGCCAACCGTTTACAAATAGCCATCACATCTTCAAGCATCATCGGCGCCTGCTTTAGGCCCACCTCTTCCGCAGCGCGTTCTAACTCGGGAAACTGATTTTGGTGGTGCTCCTGATAAGCCCGAATAAGTAGATGAGCAAACTCTCTACCACTTACGCCAGATTGGGAAAGTAGTTCAGGGATAGCAATTTGTAAAATATCACCCGAGAACAAAAAGCTCGGTTCTAACGCCATGCCCGTTAGGCCGCCACGATTAGGTTTTACAGGGATTAGATCTTTCTCGTCGTCGCTATTATCAAGAAAGAATTCCGGTTCACGCTGAAATACCTCAGCAATGGTTTCTAGCATTGCGATGCTAGGTACCCGTTTACCGCGTTCGATCATTGATATATATGACACAGAGGGCGCTGTTTCCGCGTCGATCTTGATACAACGAGCTGACAAATCTTCCATCGTCAGGTTATTGCGCTTGCGTAAATTGCGCACCTTGGTACCAAGAAAATGACCGTTACGAATTGCACTTTTTGATATTTTCATAATTGTAAAATTTACATTGTGTAATTTTCTTTGTGAAATTATATAGATTTCCCCCCTAAGATATCGCCAACTTCAACAACAAGCACTAACTTTTATCCGTTAGTAGAGGCGACCACCATGATTAGAACAGCACCTATAACAGCTCACAGTAACCCCGAGCAAACCTCGCAACCAACAACTATGGGTAAAGCAATTGCCTTTGATCAACACACCAGCTTTCTAGATAGCTTTGCGCCACTTTGCACAGGATCACATCGCGAAGTTGCTGCTTACGGTGTGTATTACCAGCATTTAGTGGCCTACCTGAAAGATGGCACAACCACTAGCTTAAAGCGCACTGCAGATTTCTTAGATGCTTTTGGCCGGATGGCTGAACCAGAAGTCATTGTTTTAGGCCGCGGCTCTCTGACCGCCGAAATTGAGCTTACACAACAGGGTGACCCCATAACTATTTGTTGGGCCACCAAACCGCTAACGCAGTCAGCTGCATAGTATTAGGAAAAGATAATGAACACCTACAAACAAACTATTGCCTCGGCACAAACTTCTATCGCTATGTTCGAGGAAGGTGAATCAGCGCTTAGCGCCGAGAGCGTTGCTCGTATGCGATTGCAAAACCAGTTTGTCACGGGTTTAGACGTAGCGCGCCATACCGCAGATATTATGCGCCGCGACATGCAGGCCTACGACGCTGATAGCAGCCAGTACACTCAGTCACTTGGTTGCTGGCATGGATTTATCGGCCAGCAGAAAATAATAGCTATTAAAAAGCATTTTGGGACAACAGATAGAAAATACCTGTACTTGTCTGGTTGGATGATTGCAGCGTTGCGCAGTGAATTTGGCCCGGTGCCAGATCAGTCTATGCACGAAAAGACATCTGTTCCCGATTTAATACGCGAGCTTTACACATTTCTGCGACAAGCAGATGCACGTGAGCTAGGCCATGCCTTTCGTGAATTAGATGTAGCCCGTGAAGCCAATGATCAAGTTCGAGAAAGGCTCGCGGAGAAGTCTATTGAGCAATATCAAACCCATATAGTGCCGATTATTGCGGATATCGATGCCGGTTTTGGCAACGAAGAAGCAACTTATCTGCTTGCCAAGAAAATGATCGAAGCTGGCGCTTGTTGTATCCAGATTGAGAACCAGGTATCTGACGAAAAGCAATGTGGACATCAGGATGGCAAGGTAACTGTGCCCCATGCTGACTTTATCGCAAAAATTCGTGCGGTTCGTTATGCCTTCCTTGAATTGGGTATAGACAATGGCCTTATTGTGGCCAGAACCGACTCATTGGGTGCTGGTCTAACAAAGCAAATTGCCGTAAGCAACGAACCCGGCGATATAGGCGACCAGTACAACGCCTTTTTGGATTGCGAGACCATCGACCTTGAAGGTTTTCAAGATGGCGATGTAATGATCAAGCGTAATGGCAGGTTAATGCGGCCAAAACGCATAGCCAGCGGTCTATTTCAATTCCGCCAGGGCACTGGCGAAGACCGCTGCATTCTCGATAGCGTTACTTCTCTTAACGCCGGAGCCGATTTACTTTGGATTGAGACAGAAAAACCACATGTGGGACAAATTGCCGGGATGATGAATAGCATTCGTGAGCAGGTGCCTAACGCAAAACTGGTTTACAACAATAGTCCCTCTTTCAATTGGACATTAAATTTCCGCCAACAGATTTTTGACCAATGGCAGGAAGAAGGCCTGGATATCGAAGATTATGACCGAAACGAATTAATGAATGCTAAATACGATACCTCGTCCTTGGCAGTAGCGGCGGATGCGAAAATTCAGGGTTTCCAGAAAGAAGCATCTGCTCAGGCGGGTATTTTCCATCACTTGATAACATTGCCGACTTACCACACCGCAGCGCTGTCTACAGACAACCTTGCGAAGGGATACTTTGGTGACGAGGCCATGTTGGCCTACGTTAAAGGGGTTCAGCGTAAAGAGATTCGTGAAGGCATAGCCTGCGTTAAACATCAGGATATGTCGGGTTCGAACCTGGGCGATGATCACAAAGAAATATTTTCTGGTGACGCAGCGCTGAAATCCGGTGGTGGCGCCAATACCATGAGTCAATTTACTTCGTAGAAAATTAGTAACTAATGATTAGCAAAATGCAGCAAAGCTTTAATGGCTTCTGCATTTTGTTATCTCCCCCAAGAACATAAGACTTAATAGACTAAGGCCATGAGAACAATTACAAACAAGCTTCAGGTAGACAATTCTCTGTATAACTTCATCAACACTGAGGTTCTGCCAAATACGGGCATTGAAGCCACAAAATTCTGGCAGGGTTTTGCAGATATTATTTACCGACATTCACCGCACAATAGTGAGTTATTGCGACGCCGTGATGAACTCCAGCATCAAATAGATGGCTGGTACAGAGTAAATCCCAAGCACGATCCAATTGCCTACAAAACCTTTTTGAAAAAGATTGGTTATCTGGTTGATACTGGGCCCCAAAACAATATCACACCCACAAATGTTGACTCAGAGGTAGCAACGCTCTGCGGACCGCAATTGGTTGTGCCTGTTATGAACGCGCGCTTTGCACTGAATGCGGCAAATGCTCGATGGGTAAGCCTTTACGATGCATTGTACGGCACGGATGTAATCAGTGAGACCGATGGCGCCGAACGGGGCACAGGATACAACCCGGTGCGCGGAGAAAAGGTTATAGCCTATGGCCGCGATGCCTTAGATACATACGCGCCCATAGCTGGTATTTCTCACAAAGCGATTAGCCACTATCTAGTTAAAAATGGGCAGTTGGTTGCCCAAACAGAAGAAATAGATTATCAGCTGCAAAATCCCGAGCAATTTGTTGGATTCAACGGCGATACTGAATCGCCGAGCGAGTTATTGCTTCGACACAATGGCCTGCATATTGAGCTGGTTATTGATCACAATGGAGCTATTGGTTGTAAAGACAAAGCGGGATTGAACGACATTGTTTTAGAAGCTGCGCTAACCACCATTCAAGACTGTGAAGATTCAGTAGCGGCGGTAGATGCCGAAGATAAGGTTGAGATATATCGCAACTGGTTAGGCCTAATGACGGGGAGCCTACAGGCAAGCTTCAAAAAATGCGGCAAAGACTGCACTCGCAGGCTTGCACCAGACCGGCAGTACTTAACTAGCACCGGTGACACCATAGTATTACCTGGTCGCTCACTAATGTTCATTCGAAACGTTGGCCATTTAATGACAAATGGTGCCGTGCTGGATGATCATGCAAACGAAGTTTTTGAAGGCATTTTGGATGCAGTAATTACCAGCCTTATCGCGGTACACGATCTTAATAAAGAATCCGGTCCCAAGAATAGTCGTGCTGGTAGTATCTATATTGTCAAACCGAAAATGCATGGACCTCAGGAAGTGCTATTTACCTGTGATCTATTTGCCAGCGTTGAATCACTGCTTGGACTAGCGCCGCACACCATTAAGATCGGTATTATGGATGAGGAACGGCGCACAACAGTAAACCTAAGTGCCTGCATTGAAGCCGCTAAAGAACGCATAGTATTTATAAATACTGGCTTTTTGGACCGCACTGGCGACGAAATTCATACCAGCATGTTAATGGGCCCGATGCTTCGCAAAGCAGCTATCAAAGAGCAAGTTTGGATAAGTGCTTACGAACAATGGAACGTTGATTGTGGCCTTGCAAGCGGCTTTAGCGGCCGCGCGCAAATAGGTAAGGGAATGTGGGCCATGCCAGATGAAATGGCTCAAATGATGGCCACTAAACAGGCACACCCTTTAGCTGGCGCCACAACCGCTTGGGTGCCCTCTCCTGCTGCGGCTGTTTTACATGCACTTCACTATCATGATGTTGATGTAACTGATGTCCAGAACAATATCTGCAAACGCGAGAAAGCCGCACTTGAGGATATTTTGACAGTGCCCGTGTTAGCTGACGAAGACACTTACTCAGAAGCAGAGATCCAGGAAGAGCTAGATAACAACGTGCAGGGCATTCTTGGTTATGTTGTACGCTGGATAAACCAAGGCATCGGATGCTCAAAAGTACCTGATATAAATAATGTTGGCTTGATGGAAGATCGTGCAACGCTGCGAATATCCAGTCAGCATATTTGTAACTGGTTGCAGCATGGCCTATGCACAGATGTGCAGGTTAAGGAAACGTTTGCCCGCATGGCTTTGGTGGTTGATACGCAAAACCAAGGTGATTCGAGCTACACCAATATGGCCGTCGACCTCAAAAATAGCCCAGCCTTTCAAGCAGCACTTGATTTGGTTTTTAAGGGCAAGGAGCAGCCGAATGGCTATACCGAGCCACTTCTTCACGCTTGGCGCCTCAGAGTAAAAGCTGAGCACAATGTGAAAAAACGCGCTGGATGAGCCGAATCAAATATAGATTTTGAACGACTATCTACGAACTTTGGGATCACCCTGGCTATAGCGGAACTGTGTTCCCCCGCAGCAAAGCCACATCAAAGAACACATATTCTTTTAATATTCAGGTGGTTAGGCTACCGCCCTCTATACCCTGCGGCAGTTGGTCTGTTTCCACGCCAGCCCATTCTGTAAAGGTTGGGAAAAAGTCGTAGCCCACCACGGGCACGCTAGACCAAGAGTCAGACTCTACTCCCGGACCTCTGATAATAAATGGAACACGTATGCCGCCTTCCGACACATTGCCTAGATCACGCGCCTGAACTCGGGCGACAGTATCCGAGGATGTATTTTCTTCCACGTGTAAGGGGTAGTAAGATATTTGTACAAAGAAGGGAGTATTGGATTCATCTGCTCTGCGCATAAAGTCCAAGGCTCGATTTGACATACCTATGACATCAAGCGGGTTGTCTAGATGATCCAATGGAAAGGCATCCGCATTAGAAGTATTGCCGTCGCCTTCGTCGTATCCGTTTGCCTCAGGCCCACCGCCATAGATATGCCATTTGCCGTAATGGGCACTGGTATATCCCGCAGCTGACAGCACCTCGGCAATAGTTACCTCTTCGTCAGTAAGCGAACGTCGGCGAACCATAGGAATTAGCGATAGATTGTTTTCAGCAGTAATGGTGAGCGCGGGTTTAGTCCACAAGTTTTTGGCTGGGCTCATGCCGGTTTGCAGGCTTGTATCTTGTTCAAGGGAAAATCAACCACAGCTCTCCAGCAGCTCTCCATCATTATTCTCAAAAGATAGCTCGTACGCCTTCTTCACAGACACATATCTGTCTACATAGCCGCAGAAGTCTGCAAAGCTGAATTCAACTCCTGTTCCATCATTACTTTTCCTTAGGAAGTCAGAGGGTGTTGAAGAGCCTTTAGATCGATTGATGGAAGAGCAAGCGGCTACATGGTTGCTGCGATCATTTGCGAATAGATCCTTCTCAGTATCACTCCACAGAGCTGCACCACTCTCGTGAGCATCTGCCAGTGACACTACATGATCTATATCTATGTCTTCGCAATGCTCACCAGTGTAATAGCCTATGGAGGTTTCAGAGGCATAGGAGGCGAAGAGCTGGATGATGTAACAATTTGTAAAGCATATGTCTCTTTTATTCGTGCGGCGTAATGTTGATAGAGTGTCAAAGTGATGGCCTCATCTACCGAGCTTTATAGAAGAAGCATCACCGAC
>TARA_B110000483_G_scaffold243659_1_pt1 | contig 42373 bp, 39 predicted proteins | sample TARA_B110000483 | Tara Oceans TARA_B110000483 (sample SAMEA4398176) | marine metagenome | biome: Polar Biome; feature: [SRF] surface water layer (ENVO:00010504); material: water (ENVO:00002006), including particulate matter (ENVO:01000060) such as... | depth 5 m
CGGCCGCCACGCTTGCACACCGTGCCATCACCGCTAGTGTCCTGACTATTCTAGTCGTACCACTCTAAATAACCACTAATGCTACCCGGTACATAGGTGTTAGAGATCTGACATTTCTGTGAAATATACAGCCAGCACACTAGCTAATATCCGTAATCGAAAAACGGTAAGTGGCCTTGATCCAGATGAAATAGACGCTTGTGAAAAAAGTATATTCAACGTCTATTTTGAGATGTGGAGTTACTGTGCATAGACACTAGCGGTCAGTATCGCATTTTTATAGCGAGGAATGCGCAAGTTCAAGTCACCCAATCAGGCTCAACACTTCGTGAATATTCATTCGGCTGCCAATCACTCACTGAGCCAAACCTTCTACCAAGAGAACCCGTATTATCTCTACGATTTTGAGATATCTAGAGCGTATAAAGCTTTTGCTTACGTAAACGCCCTCTTACCCGCATAGCTTCTCATGCATTCCCATTTTTGGAAAGACTATATCTATCGAGCCCTATGTATTATTCTGCTATCCTTGAAAGCTTAAAAAAATATTTGGAAAGGCCGCAGTGAAAAATAAAAGTATTATCTTGGCGGGGTTATTTATAGCAACCGTTGTCGCGAGCTTTTCACTACTGGCGCAGAACACGCCCTCCAACAATGAAACTCTAATCTTTGATCCGGAGGCATACACGACGCTTGCTGTCAGCGTCGACAATGCGCTAATGGAAGTACGCCGCTATCAGGTGGTTTATGTGGCCAACCCAGTTCGGATGGCTGAAAATCAGCCCGGAGGCAGGAGACCGACCGTACTTCCTAACCCTTTCGCGTATCAGAGCATGGACATATATGTGCCACAAACCGCATATGAGAGTAGCGACGCCGCCATCATCTTATATGTAGGCAATTCCGGTTGGCGTGCGAGTACGGCACCGCAAGGTGTTGAACAGGGTGGCGTCTACGTCAGCAACAGCGATACTGACCGAATTGGGGCAGCACTTCAGGCCGGTTACCTGATAGCTAGCGCGGGCACACGCAGTCGCGGTGCAGTAGCAGCTGACGATAGCTGGGGAGGTAAAGCCCCGGCAGCCGTAGTAGATGCAAAAGCGGCAATTCGCTATCTGCGACTCAATGATGCAGTAATACCTGGTTCGGCTGAGCGCGTGATCATCACCGGCACCAGTGGTGGCGGGGCTTTGTCGGTCGCTGTCGCCGCTAGTGGAAATAGCCCTGACTACTTGCCTTATCTAGCGGAAATCGGTGCTGCCGGCATTAATGAGGATGGCAGCAGTAGCCTGCGAGATGATGTATTCGGAACAGTTGCTTATTGCCCGATCACAGATCTCGGTCATTCAGATGCTGCATATGAGTGGCAGTATGGTGCCCTGAGGGAAGCTTCGAATAACGCGCGTGGCGAGTACACCGAACAAATGAAGAATGCTTCGGCTAGTTTAGCAGCGAGCTATCCCGGCTACCTAGCGGGCCTTGGCCTTAGATTGGAGGATGGCACTCCGCTTACTGAGGACAACATGGCCGAGACCATCGTTGCGCATTTGAAATTGGAAATCGAAGAGGTAATCGCAGAGGGGGTTGATATTCCCGCCATCGGTGAGGACTTCGTGCTTGAAAGTCGCTTCGGCAGCCAGACCTTGGTCAATGACTGGCTTAGGATCGAAAACGGCCAAATTTCTGATATCGACTACGAGCTCTTTCTGCGATTTGTAATTGAATCTCAGCCTCTGAAGACAGTTCCGGGGTTTGATACGACTGCGAATACTGGTAATCAAGGGAGCAGTGGCGAAAATACTCTGTTTGGTCTCGATAGTCAGGAGTACTCAAATTTTACTAAATACGCCTGGAATAATAATGAGGTCAACGGCGATGGCACAGGTTTCGACGATACCGATCTGGAATGGGACGACTATATTACCGAGTCAGAATCTTTGCTTGATGCACAGCTCAAAATGGTTAATTCAATGCCCTATCTGGGATCGGATGCCGACAGCGCCCCTTACTGGTATGTTCGTCACGGTGTTGTTGACCGTGACACCGCATTTGCGCTTCAGATTGCGTTGTACTATGCCATTGTTAATGACTCCTCAGTATTAGATGTTAATTTTGAGCTGGTATGGCTCCAGCCACACGGTGGCAACTACGACGTTCAGGATGCCTACTCTTGGATTGCCGCCAAGCTGGCTGAAGACGAATAAGTGGGGTCAGATAACACTTTTTTGAACGCTATAGGCATAAAAAAAGCCCCAAACTCAATGAATCTGGGGCTTTTGTAGACGTTTTGGGTCTGCCTGAGACCTACTAATGGTGGAGGCGGCGGAGTGTTTGGTATTGTAATCAATGAATCACTTCGTCCCGCTACAGAGGATTAAGGCCACGTGGAGGGAGTTAACAGGGCAACACGTGTGAGGCACATAGGCTGCTAAACTAATCGAGGATTATTAAGTTTAACAATCAAAAGGAGTTGATTATGGCGCTAGTACTAACAAGGAAATATGGGGAGTCTGTGCTGATAGGTAAGGACATCAAAATCACAGGTATCAAGGATCGGCGAGGGAGTGTGAGGTTATCGATTGAGGCTCCGAATGAACAGATCATTTTACGTGAAGAGCTTGCCGACAGACCGAAATTCTCGCAATGAATACGTGATCACCCCTTCCCCGATATAGGTTCTCATGCATTCTCATGAGTGGTACGACCTACTCTGTTAACCATTGGCTACACCGCTGTAGCTAGCCTCAAGTTGCTTCGATTATGAAATTGAGCCATGACATTTTGCTTTATCCTAGTTGATGAGGTGCGGGGGCTGTATCGAACTTGATGAATTTGCTTCCCTTCCGATTTCAGATAGGACTCCACCGCGATATTGTGGAGTTTACTTCCCCAATCTTCGCCAATTACGAAAATATCGGCATTTAGTTCTTTGCAGCCAGACACATATTCAAGCTCATCGTAGGAGCGTACCAAATCAACGCACCGCAATGCTTTGAGCATTTCCATTCGTTGCTCAAGCGGAATAACAGGCACATTGGGTTTGTAGGAATTCACAACACGATCTGATGCAACCCCAACGGCCAGAACATCGCCTAGTGATTTACAGTATTCCAGCAAGGCAATGTGCCCCACATGCAACAGATCAAAAGTACCTACGGTATATACAATCATGTGTTATTTAACTCCGTTAAAATTGGTTATCAGTTTTCGTTTTACCGACACTGATGCGTTCTATCTATAAAAGTTTCCATCCGTAAATGCCCGTTATCCCAAGCGTATAAAACGCCAGTAGATAAACACTTCTGGGATTTCCGGAAAGTTTGGGGGTTTTGATCTGAGAGACATTCAGGGCGGCAAGTCCTACGACACTGACATATAGAACCACTGAGAATATTCCACCGGCAAAAACACTTTCAAAAAGGAATATAAATACGAGAGCGATGTTGTTGTTATCTAGTGCCAGCCCTGTGTATTTGGACTCATCAGACAAGCCGTATGTATTGAAATAACTGAGCCGTATTGCGCTAGCGGCGACCGCTACAAAGGCACCTAGCAGAAATATTGGGTCAAACTTGCCATAGCTAAGCAAAAGAACTGCTGGAGCAACGCCGTAGTTCACAATATCTATTAGCGAATCGAGCTGCATTCCAAAGGTTCGGTCGTTGCTCGTGCGTCCCTTCATTCTTCGAGCAACAAGTCCATCTATCCAATCAAAGGCAACGGCCCAGATCATGCCAATCATTGCAGCATGGTAAATGCCTAGAATACTGAAATAGATGGCGAATACTGTGCAGGCCAATCCGGCAAGCGAACACAAATTAGCTAGATCTTTTACATAGCTAATAATGGCTGGCTTTATTACTTTCGGCGTTTCATTACTTACGGACATGGGGCTCCATAGGTGCTCCTATATAAAGAAAGAAATACGAATCAACGATCAGCCCATATCAGGGCCAAATAAATCGCGCGCAGCATAAAGCTGCTTAATAGAACAGGGTTCCAGTAAAACGGCTGGCCGTTTTCACTAAGATTAGAGAGCGCAAAGAGAAGACGCTATGAATCTACTCTATTCACCGTAAGCAAATAGGGTCGATATAAGGAGGGTAGAGGCGAATGGGCCAGTAGGCTCGATATAGGGTAGGACTAGCCGGGCACTATACGCTCTATTCAGCGCAGGACACAGGACTTTGATTTTTGGTTTTTATCCTCTTAGGAACCCCCGACGCGAGGATTTTCAATTTAACGGGGGTTTTCACTTAATCCCTATAATTCAGCCACTTTCGGTATTGCCCACGCCTCGGTATAGGTTCTTATGTATTCTGGTGAAAGAACAGACCGAGAAGTTTGAAGATCAGAAATGAACCCGAAGGCGTCAAAAATGCGCTGTTAGGATACAAAGGGGTAATTCTATGGACGAAGATTTATACAAACAAGAAAGGGAAGAGCTGCAACAGCACCTTTCACTGCTCGAAACGCAGAAAATGGAGAACCATAAAATGTGGGACTCCCAAATCCTAGCTTTATCGAGTCTCGCGCTTGGGCTCTCATTTACGCTTGTAAAGGACTTTATCGATCTGTGTATTGGTTAGTGGAGTAGTTATGCGAGGCATTTTAGCAGTACCAGTTTTTGCAGTACTGCAACGGTACTGCTATCGGTACTGCTAAAGCAATAGGATTTTATAGGATGTGCTTAGATGCTATACCCATAAAAAAAGCCCCAAACTCAATGAATTCGGGGCTTTTGTAGACGTTTTTGGGTCTGCCTGAGACCTACTAATGGTGGAGGCGGCGGGAATTGAACCCGCGTCCGCGAACCTTCCGCAACAGGCGCTACATGCTTAGCACCTTCTATTTATTTAGTCGTTAACAGCCCAAAGGCCAGGACGTTATTGACGATTTCGGCTAAGTTTTTAGCAGGTCCGCGCCAAACAGACTTCGCTGCGATCTTGTGAGATATGACACCTGAGCGATCCGCCGCAACCCGAAGGCTGATGGATCTCCGGACGCACAAGAACGGCTCCGGTCAAATGGCATTCGCTGTTTCTTAGGCAGCTAGCGCGTAGTTGTCATCGTTGGCAACTATAAGTTTGCGACTTTTATTAACGAGATTGGTCACCATCTCGGCATGCTCCTGTTACGATCCAATCCTCGTCGAATCCAGATCGCCCCCAAAACTAGCCTATTTTTTCTGGCTGCGTCGCGCTTCATGCGGAATCGGCCATTTACAATTTGTAAATTCCGTCTTCCTCATTTAGCGCTTCTACCCAGAACTCAAAATATTCTGCGTTTTTCCTTACACAAAAATACTTGTTTTGCCTCTTTGTAATAAAAAACAACAAAACGAGTCTTAAAGTGGTTGGTATTGTTCTCTCAAACTGAGAGTTCCAATGCTGTTAAAGAGCTGGTGTCGCACCATACTATTAGATTAGGGCGCGTCAAGGAATTTAAATGCGTTGGCATTGAGAATTCCGTATCATTCGCATCCTCAGATTATTTTCCCTATGGAGTTAGGAATGACTTTGAATACTCGTATTTTGGCTTTGGTTGATCCTTCTCAGAAAAAGCAGCAGGCCTTGCGCCGCGCGCGTTTTAACGCTGAGCGTCGGGATGAAAAACCACTTCTAACGGTATTTATGGCAGTTGACCATGAAGTACACAAGCAAATGAAAACGCCACCTATTATGTACCGCAATCCAAAATGGATCGCCGACACCCTTTCCGCTTTGACAGAAGTTGGGCTTGAGCACGAGCTAAGTATTAGCTGGGACGACGAATGGGCCGAAGCGGTATTAACTGAAATTAAACGATCCAAACCCGATCTGGTAATGGTTCCGGTCTATGAGGACGAGAAAGGTAACCGCGTTTTGACCGACCAAACCTGGCGTTTATTGCGAACTTCCAATGTAAATATCTCCCTAATCCATCCACGTAAAGACGATAGGGAAGATCGAAATGTTATTTTGGTGGCCGTGAAGTCACAAGACCCTGCATTTGATGAGCGAACTAAGAAGGCTATCGCTCAAGCTAAGGCTTTGGCAAAGATCTATGGTTCTGAAGTACATGTGGTAAATGCCTATCAGGATCAGGCAAAGTTTCCGGATCGCACTAAGCTAATGAAAATGGCCGGAGTTCCAAATTCCAATGTGCATGTTGTGGCGGGTCAGATTAGTGATATTTTGCCCAAGGTCTCCAGAAAAATTAAAGCCGACATTGTGATGATCGCTCCGCTGCGCAAGGAAGGAATAGCCGCGGCATTGCGCGGAAGCACCATCAGCCGGATTATTCGCAAGATTCACTGTGATGTGATGGCAATCGCTTAGTAGTTAGATAGCGACTAAATAGTTGCTAGAAGTTGGAATAAAAAAGAGACGCATTTGCGGCTCTTTTTTTGTCTGAATGCTGGAAGCCGGCGCTATCCGGTTTTCAGAGTACTTCGCAATACGCGCTGTTTTTGCCGCTGCCATTCTCTATCCTTGATAGCATCACGCTTGTCGTGGTCTTGCTTGCCCTTTCCCAGCGAAACCTGTGCTTTGACCAAGTGTCCTTTCCAATAGAGGGCAACGCAAAGCACGGTATAGCCTTTTTGATCCACAGCACCTGCAAGATGGTCTATTTCTTTGCGCTTCATTAAAAGCTTTCGGTAACGCTTTGGTTCGGTTACAAAGTGGGTGGAAGCGGTATTCAGTGGCGTGATCTGAGACCCTAGCAGCCAGGCTTCGCCATTTTTGAAAAACACGTGGGAATCCGTTAGCTGAACCTTACCGGCGCGGCAGCTTTTCACTTCCCAGCCAGTTAGCTCTAGACCCGCCTCCATCTTTTCTTCAAGAAAGTAGTCGTGGCTCGCGCGCTTATTACGGGCGATGGTATTGTCAGAGGTTTTTTTTGGTTTTGCCATTTCGATTTTGCTAGGTCGGAACTAGTGTCTTTCTTTGCCTAAGTTGAATGCCTCTAAGTTTAACCGATTAGCCTCAAGCAGATGCGAGTATCCGGCAGATTTCAATTGAGAGTAAAAAAATAGCAGCGACTCACCAACACGCGATGTCCGCTGCCTTAATATGGGTGCAGTTTGCTCGAAAATATGGTTCGAGAGTTGTTTCTCTCCAATTTAGAGCGATAATTTTTATACCAGCGATACTAATGCCAAGCAAAGTAGAGCGTAAGTTAGAAACAGTTATTGAACGTTAACGGAGCGCATGGGCCTGCGGGCTATGACTTTTGGAAGGCCAATTAGTTAAGGCTTCTTAACCGATTAGTGGTAGAAGCTATGCATACTTTTATGGCAAAATCCGCGCCTTATTAATAGGTAACTTCTGTAGCCAATATGTGTAATCGATTTTCTCTATTTTTGGTCACCGCGTTACTGGGCCTTAGCTCCAGCGTATTCGCGCACCATGCTATGGAAGTTCATTACCTGATTTCAGATAGCGATATTGTCACTCACCAAGCGGTTGTAAAAAACTTTTCTTTGATGGATCCGCATTCATATTTAGTGGTTAGCGTTGAAGAAAATGGCGAAGTAGAGGATTGGATATTAGAAGGGCAGAGCCGAGTAATACTTACCCGATCCGGATGGCGCTTTGATTTGCTTACCGTAGGGACTGAAATCCAATTTACTGCATTTCCCGCACGGTCCGGTGATAACGCCGGTCGAATAATTTACATTGAAGTGGGCGGAGAAATATACTGCAGCGATCGCTGTGACATTTACAACATCGAAACGCCGGAGATTTCCAGGGATTCAAACGACACACAAGCGCAGAGCTTTAATCGACAGATTGCTGAATCATTCTGATTTGACTGATTAAGTCGTCGGATTCATTACCCGATACTTCCAATAACATCTCAAAAGAGGCTTCAGGGTTTTCTAACTGAGAGGCAATTACTTCAGTACCTTCAAGAGAAAAAGCAAAAGCTGCTAGATTTTCCAACCCAGCATCACGGGCCGACATTAGTGCAATCAGAGTGCTTCCGTTGGTTAACCTAACCTTACGCAACATGGCATAATCTAGATATCGATCTCTATACCCTTCTGAGACCTGACCGTCGCCGACGAATATCTCACCAGTTTCACTATGAATCAATACGCTTCCATTTGGATGAAGCTGTAGCTTTGAGTCTGAAAAAAGCGCTTCCTCAAATTGGTTCAATCCCGTGTAGTAACCTAAGTAAATAATATCTAACTGGTCTAGATTTAGATCGTCGAGCTGCGAAGATAGCCGAATACTCCAGGGGCGATGAGCTCCAAGAAAATCACTTAGATCCATAAGTGAAGAGGCAATGGAGCTAGGTAAATATCGAACACCGTAGTCTCGATATGCTTCCATAAAGCCTTGATCCGATTCTCGCCGCGATAAAAATTCCTGATCACTTGAGATGGAGAAATCACGGATTTCTCGAAGCTGTTCAAATTCCGGTGTCACTTCAGAGAATACAAAAACATCGCCAACAACTACTAACAGAGGTCTTCCATCTGCTGCGAGAGGAAGCCAAATTTCAGATTCGATGGCGGCGGATTTATTTTCGAACTGGACCTCTAAATATTGCGCTGCCAAGGTTATGCATATCCCTATTATCAGGCTCGTCGCTAGGAGAATAGTTCGTTCAGGCGTAATAATTCTTTTTAGCGGTTGTGGGTCGCTCGTTGGCGCATCGTTGGTTTCTAGTCCAAGTAAATAACTGCCTTTGGGGATGCTTAGTCTTTTGGTGTAATTCGCCCCGGCATCATCATAAAAGTTACTGAGTTTAGTTCTAAGCTTGTGGATATAAACACGAACCAAAGAGTCTTGAGTGACGTCAAACGTTTCATCACGGCCAAATACTTCGATGGCAATTTCTATTTCTTTTACAGATTTTTGGGTATGGGCACGCTCCGCCAAAAACCGAAGTAGGCGGGCATAGGCGTAAGACTTTCCCAGAGCACCTGCAGAAATTATTTCTTCTACCTGTTGCTCTATGGCGTCGATTTGGCTGGTGTGTTCGGTAGACACCTAATATTTCTCCTATGACCAATAAAATGGGCGGGAATAATAACATTACCGGAATATGTGCAGTTATGGCATAGCTAGCGAGGGTGAAGCCCAAGCCAATTCAAGTCGCACGCCAACTACTTAGGCGTTGTCGAGCGAGAACTCTTTAGTTCAACGGCACTTTGGTTCAATATATGCATCAGTTAAAATTCTCAAGAGAAAAACATGAAGCTCGAATCACTTGCACTGCACCACGGTTACGAATCCGAAGCGACTACCAAGGCCGCTGCCGTTCCTATTTATCAAACTACCTCCTATACCTTCGACGACACCCAGCACGGTGCTGACCTTTTTAATCTAGCGGTCGCCGGCAATATTTATACTCGGATTATGAATCCAACTACCGACGCACTGGAGCAGCGCTTAGCCGAGATGGAAGGCGGCATTGCTGGGCTGGGACTGGCCTCGGGAATGGCTGCCATTACCTATGCTATTCAGTGCATAACAGAAGTAGGCTCAAACATAGTCAGTACAACTCAGCTGTACGGTGGCACCTATAATCTATTTGCCCATACTCTGCCTAAGCAAGGCGTTGAAGTGCGTATGGCTTCTCACGATGACTATGCGGGGTTGGAAGCGTTAATTGATGCAAAAACTAAGGCAGTTTTCTGTGAAACTATAGGAAACCCAGCGGGCAACGTAGTTGATCTAGAAAAACTGGCGGATATTGCGCACCGCAATGGCGTGCCGTTAATTGTCGATAGCACGGTAGCTACACCTTACCTATGCCGGCCAATTGATTTAGGTGCCGATATTGTTATTCATTCCCTAACCAAATACATCGGTGGGCATGGCACAACCATAGGCGGCATTATTATTGATTCCGGTAAATTTGATTGGGCTGCCGATAAAGAACGTTACCCGATGTTGAATGAGCCAGATCCCTCTTATCACGGAGTGGTTTATACAGAAGCTCTTGGGCCGGCAGCCTTTATTGGTCGCTGCCGAGTGGTACCTCTTAGAAACACGGGTGCCGCCTTGTCTCCTCACAGCGCATTTCTGATACTGCAGGGTTTGGAGACTTTAGGTTTGCGTATGGATAGGCACTGCGAAAATGCGCTGGCAGTAGCCAACTACCTGCAGGGCCATTCTAAAATTGAGTGGGTGAACTACGCTGGTCTAGATGATAGTCCGTATAAGGCCACTTGCGAAAAAATTACCGGCGGCAAAGCTTCAGGAATATTGAGCTTTGGCATAACTGGTGGGCAGGAGGCAGGTGCTCGTTTTATCGATGCCCTGCAAATGATCCTGCGTCTGGTAAATATTGGCGATGCCAAATCACTGGCTTGTCACCCGGCTTCAACTACCCATAGACAGCTAAATCCGGAGGAGCTGGCTACCGCTGGTGTATCTGAAGATTTGGTTCGTATTTCTGTGGGTATCGAGCATGTTGAAGATATTATTGCGGATATTAGTCAGGCTCTCGATAAGGCCTGATAGCCTAGGTATCTTCGCCTCAAAAAAAGGCCAGCTCAATTGAGCTGGCCTTTTTTTATCTGCTAAAAAGGAGATTGAGTAAAAGCTTGCTATATAAATGAGAATCATTATCATTTATATATACCTGTGCTCCTGGGTGAAAAATGAAATCAGAGATATCACTAAATATTTGTATCGACGATGAGCGTTTAGCTTATCTGTTGGAAAATCGGCTGCTATTTGTTGAAGATCTAAAATCTTGCAACCTTCAAACCAAGTCAAAAATTAAAGCCCTACTTTTGCGCAGCGCTTTAAAGCAACCAGTGAGCTAGATTGCGCTAGCAGATTCCTGGGCGGGAATGGCGTGTTTGCGCGATGTGCCCCAGCGATATGCGCCGATGGCCGATCCTGCTGCTCGCGCCGCTTCGTGCTTACCAACAGCGGCTGTGATATCAGAATATGTGGATAGCGAGCCTTGCGAAATTTGCAGCAAAGCTTGCCAGACCTGTACCTGAAAATTTGTACCCCGAACAAAGAGTGAAATCGGCATTTTCTTGGCTCCCTGGGTAGCAGATTGACTAAAAATCGATTCACTCACTTTCCCAGTGACCGCTTTATCTCCTGTATTAATGCATGTTTCCATTCGGCTTTTAATGTATCTAATTCTGGCGAAGCACCGCCTTCACCTAAAAAGGCGACTTTGCATATTCCGCGATCGGTTAATGCGACAAAAACCTTCCCGAAGGGGTATTCATGCAAGCCATAACTAATAGTCATTTCCTGGTCGCCAGTTTTGTATTCGCCGGGCGTGACAGCTTCCAGTTTTACAAAATGATCGCGAAATCTAGATGCACTCCTTAACCCAACCAGATCTGAGACTTCTAGCAAGGGTTTTGATTGAGCCACCAGCGCCTTTACACGCTCCATCGTTAGCGCTTGCAAAAAACTTGTTGGCTTTACGCCAACCCATTGGCTAAAGAGACGTTGAAAATGGAATGGGCTTAGGTATACCGAGGCCGCAATTTATTACAAACTAGGCTGAGAATCCCTCTATTCAAGGATATAGTTAATGGCTTTTTCTATGCGTTGGTAGTCAGACATCTGCTCGGCTCTCAATTTGAACGGTGATTGTCCACCAAGCTGTAGTGAATGATCGACCCGAATCTTGCTTACTTAGTTGGTCCGACAATCGAACTAATCGAAAAAAATTTCTATTTGGTTGTTTTGGGGCCCAAAAACTGCCGTTTTAATTTCTCCGTCCCGTTCAATATTTACCCAATTTATCTGATCTGCCCAAAGGTCCTGAAGCACGGTGCTTGAAAGTCGCAAACTAGAAAGCTCTGGATCTAGCGGCGCTTGCTGGTACACCCAGAAAAATTTTCCTTCAATTTCAAATCCTAGATTTTCCAAATTGATGGAGCTGCCGTCGGGCCGTTCAATCGAAAAATTTTGTGCGGCATATTCGTAAAAAGAAACTTGAGTATCACGGGAATTGAGAATATCTGCTCGACTATCAAATAGTTGCTGCACTGCATGTTCCGCATCGTGTAAATCGAAACGCTGGGAAATTTCCATATTTCCAGATCTCTGATTGTAGAGAACTTCAATAAAAGTGGATTTTTGCTGGTGTGCAAAGACGGCACTAAAACAGAGGCAGGCCAAAAGACCCGCGAATGCATTGGATCTATTGACCATTCTTTTGATCATTCGGATTCGCTATCCTCTTGTTCTGCGTCTGCGTCTGCGTCTGCGTCTGCGTCATCTTCATCTGAGTCCAGCTCAACCTGCGAGTCTCGCATAATGTCTCGATACACAAGGCCAGAAGCTTCTTTGTCTTGATAGGCTTCGATTCGCGAAGGAATTATGCGACGCGGATAGAAGTTATTTTCTATATCCACATCCGCCGTTTCCCAGAGGTGATCCACCACTACGCCTTCAAGTTCTTTGTCTAAAACCAGTAGCTTGTGTACCTGCTCCGGAGTGCGTCTCCATATCTCGGCGGGAATATTCATCTCTTCCGAGGTGCCGTCGACATAGTTCAGCTGCAGCAATATTGGCGAGACCAATCCGCCCAAATTGGAAAATTGCAGAATGTAGTAGTTTTTATCCTCTTCAACCGCTCGTTCAAATGCTTCACGCTCCCAGTCATCTAGGCCATCTAAGAAGCCCTGATAAGAATTTCGATCTTTATTGGTAACGGTGAATCGGTCGTTATCGTCATGGAAGTCGGGTGTATATGTGTTTGTCTCAACCCAGGGAATAAGACCTAGTTCTCTATTACGTTCAACAAAGAGCGAAATCGGCTCGTCTTTAGCCTCTTGTCGCTGCCGGTCGAAGTCGATATCCGGATTCGCCGTATCTATACGCAATGAATAGATGCTATCCAGGGATATATCCACATGATCGGTTGTATAGAACCAACCGCGCCAAAACCAATCCAGATCAACTCCAGAGGCTTCTTCCATAGTTCGGAAAAAATCTGACGGAGTCGGGCGCTTAAAGGCCCAACGCCTTGAATATTCCTTAAAGGCAAAATCAAATAAGTCCCGGCCCAATACCACTTCGCGCAATATATTTAGCGCAACCGCAGGTTTGGTATAGGCGTTTGGCCCAAGCCTTAATACGCTATCGGATTGCGTCATTATGGGAGCTTGAATTGACGATTCCATATAGCCCGTAATGTCCCGCGCTTCGACACCCCAAGGGATGTCAGGGTCCCATTCACGACTGGCAATACCATCGAGAAAACTGTTTAGGCCCTCATCCATCCAGGTCCACTCGCGCTCGTCGGAATTCACCGTCATGGGGAAATAGATATGCCCAATTTCGTGAATCACTACACCAATCAAAAATCGTTTTTCCGCAAGAGAGTAGGTCCGTTCACCGGGTTCATCTGAATCGGCGCGTTCATCGCTGACGTTCCCATCGCTAGCGCTCTCGTTTTCATTCTCGCCCTCATCTTCTTCAGGCGGTTCAGTGCGCGGCCCGTTAAAGGTGATCATTGGATATTCCATTCCACCGACGGGGCCGTTAACCGACTGGGCGACGGGGTAGGGATAATCAAAGGAAAAGCGCGAATAGACCTCCATAGTGTGAACTACTGAAGCCGTAGAGTAGTTCGACCAGAGGGGTTCGCCTTCTTTTGGATAGAAGGACATGGCCATTACTAAGGGCTGGACTTCACCGCCTTGGTTATATCCCTGAGCGTCCCAAATAAACTTGCGAGAAGATGCCCAGGCAAAGTCGCGTACGTTTTCCGCTTCAAAGCGCCAGGTTTTTGTATCTTCAGTGCCTTCAGCCTCGTTCTCTAGTGCTTCTTCCTCGGTAACAATAAATACCGGGCGGTCGGCGGTCTCTGCTTCGCGTAAGCGTTCACGTTGTGTGGCCGTTAAAACCTGATTGGGATTCTGTAACTCGCCCGTTGAGGACACTAAGTGATCTGCTGGCAAGGTGATGGCTACCTGATAGTCGCCAAACTCCAAAGTAAATTCGCCCCGGCCTAAAAACTCTCTGTTGGTCCAGGCTTCGTAATCTGTATAGGCGTGTAATCGCGGATACCACTGGGCAATCAAAAATATATGATTACCGCCTTCGCGGGCATCGTCGGGAAAGTGTTCATAGCCCGACCGCGCCCACACTGCGTCTTCTTCAACAATGTTGTAAGCGTAGTCAATGGAAAAGGAGTAGACGTCACCTGAGGAAAGAGGGCGGGGCAGGTCGATACGCATATTGGTGCCGACGATTAAGTAATTTAGGGCGTCGCCATTTGCGGCCTCGATGCTTTGAATATCGTAGCCAAGCTCGGTGTCTGCCATAAATTGTTGGCGACGCAGTTCAGAGATACTTAGTTCGGCTGGATCATCTCCATTTCCTAAGGCTGTTGCCGGACCGCGCCGCCCAATGCCTGCAAAGGTATTGGTGAGCTCAGACATAGAGTCGTTACGGAAAATATTCTGATCAAGTTGAAGCCAGAGATAGCGCAAAGTATCTGGAGAATTGTTTTGATAGCTAATATCTACGGTGCCTTCCAGACGCTTGAGTTCCTCGTCCAGAGTAATTTGAATCTCGTAATCTACCTGTTGCTGCCAATAGGCATAGCCGGGCTCGCCGGCGGCATTTCGGTAAATATTGGGTGTTGGCAATACTTCGTTAAGTTGACGAAATTTATCTTCAAAATTGCCTTTGGTTTGCTGAACCGACTGCGCGTTAAGGCTAGTAGCAAGCAATAGTAAGGATGCGCTAATCCAAAGTTTCATCCCTGTTTTCCCCTAAAATCTGAATAGATTAATTAGTCTCAATCATAGCACTCAGTCATTCTGTTCGGGATAGAACTTGCTTGTGCGCTTCGACATTAAAATGGCGCCGGTTAAGGCTCTGTAAGCAGACAGGTCACCGGATAAATCGTCGTGGATTATTTGGGTTTTGCCCATAGTTTTGGCTCTATCTACCCAGGCAGCTGCCAGGCTGGGTAAGAAGCTTACGCAGTGCTCCCAAGCCACAACCGATACTTCGGATACTTTGCGCTTAAATAGATGCGCGGGCATATTACCGGGTAGCGCTTCTCCCAAAATCACCACTACATCGTATTTGCCGGGAATCGCTCGCGCGTCTTTAAGGCTGGCTGAAGATCTGGAATGCCTAGTGCCCCAAAGACCTTGCAGGTAAAAAGGCACTATAGGAATGTCTGCGTCTGTCATATTGCATGCAGTTTCGTACCCGCGACAAAAAATACCTTTGCACCATGAGTGCGTATCAAGCTCGGCATAAAATATTAGCCTAAGGTTTAGCTCGTAAAGTTAATTACGAAGGGCTTTCTAACCTGAGGTAGCAGTGTTTTCGAGCGTGTTTTCGCCGATTGCATCGAAGTCCGTTTGCTTATTCACCTCGTTAGCCATGAGTGCACCAGATATAAGGTTGTTGACCAGAACAGATTGATATTGCAAGCGTATTCCCTCAGCTTCTCCCGCGAGCCAGCCCGCGCTGTAATCACCTTCATTAATGTATCTCCGAGAGCTCAAATGCCAATTTATTAGCGACTGGGCAAAACTGCTATGGCATCAATTTCTAATATAAACCTGGCGTCAGTTGCCAATCGAACAATCTCAACCGAGGTGCTGGCAGGCCTATGGCTCGGACCCCAATAGCGGTTCATCACCGCATTAATAACATCCTGATTGGCACCGATATCCCGGACATAGCGGGTAACCTTGACGATATCTTGCAGGCTGCCGCCGGCTGCCTCAACCGTTTCTTTTAGCCGTTCCATAACTTCGATGGCCTGAGCTTCTGGATCAAAATCGACATTATCAAACTCTGCGGCAATATGCGGGTGACTGTGAGGTACCGGCGCGCCGGTGATGCCAGATAGAAATACAACCCTTCCTGAGCCAACACCAATAGCTGAAGTAAAGGGCATATTTGCCCCCGCCGCAGGTTCTGTACCCGGGAGGTGAATATACTCAAAACTGGGACCGGTGGCCGCGCAGCCAGCCAGTAAAATTAAGCTTAATAGCGCGAATACTTTTGTAGAAAAACTTCTGATCATTTCTTTACTCCCCCAATGAAGCCAATAAGCATATATGAATACTGGCACCAGAGGCCAATTCCGGCAGGCTTGTCTCTGACTCCAACTGCCTTTATTGTTTCCCTACTTCCGCGGGAACTCTTCATCATGCCAAATTTCAAATCAAGACGCGCTTTTCTTACCTATCTTGCCGCCAGTCCGGCACTAACACCTGCCAGCAGAGCACTTGCGCAGGTATTAAGTTCGTCCACCGATGCTGCGTTGACGGATATCGAAGACGTCTTCAACCTGCTCGATTTTGAGCCCATTGCCAAGGCCAAACTAACCGATGCGCATTTCACTTATATGGCGATGGGCGTTGATTCTGGAGAAACACTGCAATCAAACCGCGCGGGCTTTGATCTTTTTCAATTGAGACCACGGCGCTTGGTGGATGTTCGCAGTATAGATACCAAGGTTAATTTACTGGGCACAAGCTATGCCTCGCCTATTGCCATTGCTCCCTGTGGCACTCACAAAATGTTTCATCCGGACGGAGAGTTAGCAGTTGCTCGCGCTTCTTCATCCCGAGATACATTACAGTTACTTTCAACGGTTTCTACCACCAGCGTAGAAGAGGTTAATGCGGCGCGCACTCACCCGGTGTGGTATCAGCTTTACCCTACCGAGGACTGGAGTATTACTGAAGCATTGGTTCGCCGTGCGGAAGAATCGGGTTGCCCGGCTATAGCGGTAACATTGGATTTGCCGGCAAGTAATCGCGAAGCCTTAGATAGATTTCGACGAGCGGAAAATCCCGATTGCCTTGGATGCCATAAACCGGGAGTGGAGGCTGGATACGCGCGCAAACCCATGTTTGATGGTTTAGACTTGTCCGGCATTAGCAATTCCCTAGCTCCACAGATGGATTGGGATTTTATAGACAGCCTTAAAAAGCTAACTTCCCTACCGCTATTTCTTAAGGGAGTTGTGACCCATGAAGATGCCAGTCTTGCTTTGCAGCGCGGGGTCGACGGACTTATTGTTTCTAACCACGGTGGCCGAGCCATCGAAAGCCGGCGCGCGACTATCGAGTCTCTGCCCGAAGTGGTGCAAGCGATAAACGGCAGAATTCCGGTTCTTGTGGACGGAGGTTTCCGCCGTGGCACAGACGTATTTAAAGCCCTCGCTATTGGCGCGGACGCAATATGTATTGGCCGGCCCTACCTTTGGGGGCTAAGTGCATATGGCCAAGAGGGTGTAGAAAAAGTATTAGACCTAATAAATCGCGAACTAAGTATCACCATGCAGCAATTGGGTACGCCCAGCCTCTCTGATATCTCCCAAAGTCACATAGTTAGAAGATAGGTCCCAGACTATGAAAAGACAAAAAGCCCCGCATAGAGCGGGGCTTTTTCTTTTAGCTATCTACTATCAAAAAATCAAAAACCCTCAACAAGCTCTTCCGTAAGATCTACGCATGCATATGGATCGAATGCTGCCGGAGTTCTCGACACAGTAGCTTGTCCGCTGTAAGGCTCTTCCAAGTATTCAGGATCAGTAATGGTATAGCTGAGCGTCAGCGACTGACCATCAACGCTAAGCGTATGGCGCTCTACTGTTTGCATATTTGCACCATGCCGTATGCCAACTCGCGAACCTTCCAGCCAGCCCGGTAAAAATCCTACCGTATCGACCACAAGGGTATTGCCTTCCCATTTTCCGATGGAGTGGCCGCCGCTACTAGGGATTATGTTTTTTGGATGGGATTCCATATCCAAATTAATAGTACGGACCAGATCCATAAAGCCATAGGTCAACACAACCTTGTCATCAGTTTGCGTAATGGTGTTTATATGTTCGTCAAAGGTCCAGTCGTGGAATATATTAGTAACCTGACAGGCAAACCTAGGATTCATTTCCCTATCAAATCCAACCGTCTGAGCGGTGTTTAGTGCGGTAGGCATATAGGGTGTGCCGCCACCTCGTGGTGCTCCGGGTACCCTCGCTGCGCGCTCCCAGTTACCGTTTATATTCGGCGTTCCAGGGGCCAATACCACCTCAGAAATTATTTCTGTCGCCGCTACCACTTCGATTGTTTCGTTACGTTGCACTAGCTGTCCGTTATCGAAGGCAATGGTATCGACATAACAGCCATGCTCTTCACGGCGAGCTTGGGATCCGTTTATAACGACTCCGGTACCCTCAGAAAACATTTCTTCAGTCCAGCCATTTTTCTTAAGCAAACTGCCGGCTCGCATTTCGCATCGCCAGTTCTGGAGCTCACCGGATTCACTCGTGACATCGAAGTAGACATAGGAATGTGGATTAACAAATCTGATCTGTTTGACAAGACCTGTAACTTGGATCTTATTGTCGTGATCAAACTGCCCGTTGCTGCCGTGATGTGAATTTGCGGCTGTGGCTACTAGTGCCAGGGATGCTGCGGCTATTAATAATTTCATTTTTCTTTCCCGCCTTTGGGATGACATCAATTTGGATTGCGGAAAAGATTAGCATGAGTTCATTTATACGCAAATTTATGCGGCCATGGCCAGTTTGATGGATGGGCAGATTGGCAGAGTGCTGGATTATCTTGATGAAAAAGATAGAGCAAAAAATACCTTGGTAATCTTCTCCTCAGATAATGGCGCTAACGGAACCACAAATGGCGTGGGCATGAACGATAGCTATAAAAATGATCTCAGCAATTTGGGTAGCCAGACTCCCAATATTACGCAGGGCCTCAACTGGGCAAAAGTATCATCTACACCCTTTTAGGCTGGTTAAAACTTATCCCACTAAAGGCGTTACTCGCACGGCTATGATTTCTCGTTGGCCGCAAAATGTTCCTGCGGGCCAGGTGTCTGAGCAAACGGCAAAAACCCGAATTCATACCTATATAGAAAATCGACTCGGCGGAGCCAAGTTGCTTTCCGGTGATTGGAAGTTAGTCTGGTGGAAGGAAAATGGGCAATATGTTGATCCCATGCTTTTCAATTTGGCAGTGGACTCTATGGAAACCACTGATCTGGCGGCGCTACGCCCGACGTTGTCGCTCAGTTGACGGCCGAATGGCGAGCCTATATACAGCAAACTGGGGGTGCCAATCGAGGAGGTAAACCCTCAGTAATTTTTCCACATGGCTTACTTGCGCTTATTCCCCAACCATAGATAGCAGCCACTAGCGGCCAGAAACAGAATCACATAACCACTAAGGTCCACCAAGAACCGCCCAAAGGAGCCCAATACCGAGCCGTTATGTATATCCGCAATAAGCCTACCAATATTTAGTTCTACTGGACTGCGGATCAAATATTCAGGGGGAGTGGCTAGATCTTCCGCTAACACTTGAATAGGGTTTTGATCGGCATCTAGTTGGACAAGTTCTAGGTTATTTTGATTTAACGCTGACCATATGCCGTCTTGATTAATGCAAATTTCTTGGTTGCAGCTGGCGATACCCATGATGGTATCTACCTCAAGATTTATGCGCTCAATAAACAGGCCATCCTGCTGAAAAACCGCAAGCGACTGATCACATGCTACCCAGAGCAATTCACCTACTAAGGCGACGCCTGAAACATCCTCTGCGCAACTAGGCAGCAATTCTTGATTTTGCAAATAGAGTTGCGAGCCAGCTTGATAGATCTGACTGGTTTCGAATCCATACTGGTATATCGATTCTGAGCTAACACTTGGGTAGATTAAGTTACTCAAAAAGTAGGGCAGGATCTTATCGTGCAAGCCCATACCGTCGGCATGATTAAGGGCAATACCAGTCGCCGCCATTATAGATAGAAAGGCTAAGCTGACAATGCCTACACGACGATGCCATCGCCAAAATGATTTGCGTAAAAGCCTGAATTTTCGAGGGCTTGTCATTTAGAGGTGAATGCTTATATTTCAGTCGCCGCTTGTTCGTGCAAAATTAAAGCAGCTGTAGCCATTTGTCGCATTGAGCGAACCGACATTGTGGCGCCAGTAATGCCATCAATATGTCCATCGAGTTTCTGTCTGCCATTGAGTGCTAAACCTTCAAATTGCTGTAAAAAGGAGTTATACCGTACTTCTCCGCCGCGGGATTCCCTGTATTCCAAAACATATGAGTCAATAATTTGCGTGTCTTGGGTTACAAAGCCGGCCGTAATAATACGCTCTTTCCCAATTTGCTCAAGTATCCAAGCCTTGCGGCTGCCATTGCCCCAATAACGTATACGTATTCCCGGGAAATTCCGATCGAGTGCGCTCTCTAGGTTTGACCTAAGTTCTGGGGTTATCCAGACAATTTGAGGTGAATAGGGCGTATCGGTAAATGCCTCTTCCAGAAAGGTTTCAGTAGTCATCCAAAGCCCGATTTCCGCTTGAGAGATAGGGCTAAACAAGCAGAGAAAAAGCAAAAAAGCTCCACTCATATGAGTGGAGCTTTTTTTGTTACCTAAATTTCTATCTGAGTGCATCTAGTAGGACCAGCCGATTCCTATATTTATGGCGTCGTTGCCGTCTTGCCGATCGTTTTGATAATCGGCTTTTATAGCTACCTGAGGGGTTAGCCAATAGTTGAAACCATAATCAACCCGCTCGGTTACCTCTGTTGGCTTATCTCCACGCCTAGGGTCTACTTCGGAATATCGAGCGAATACACCGAATTTGTCGGAAAGCTTGTAAGAGGGCTCTACATACCATCCGCTTGGATCGGCGCTGCCGTTGGCTTCAAAGCTGGCGTTGTCTATATCCCATGCGGCGTAAAGAGCTCGAACCGAGAATTTTTCAACTTGATAGATCAGGTGAGCTGATAAAAGTGTCGCTGGCGCTTCGTCACCGACAACCATACTTTGCAGAAGGTCTGTCTGATGCTGAAGAGATACAGACATCGCTAAACCGGGAGTTCCTGTATACGAGAGCCTCCCTGTATAGGCAAGATTGTTCGCATTTGCCTCAGCAGATTTCTGTCGGCTCGAACGAATTCTGAAGGTTTTAAGAGCGTCTTCGTCATCAGACATATTTAGACCGCCATGAATCGCTAGGTCATAGCTAAGGCCTTGGGCAAGGTTCCCAGAAAGCATAGCTCCGGTTTCCCACCAAGTAGAAGGCACTACCTCCGACTCAACCTTGTTTCGTTCAACGCCATAGAAAGTATCTGGCTCATGAGTCTCATTTAGGATGCCGACAGGGACCAGATACTGGCCAAAAGTGGCGCGATGATTGGGATCAAACTGCCATTCAATATAGGCCTGTTCGAGCTCCACTTCGCCTGGTTTGCCGTCTCCGGCCAAACTGTGCTCCAGCTCCCATTCAGAGAAAAAACGTATTGAATCAGAGTAATCATGGCTTACGTAGAGCACGTAGCGGTGTGCGTCTACTTGGTCACGACCGCCATCAACATTGTTGTAGTGATGTTCTCCGTAGCCGCCTATTGCGGTTTTATCTGCCCAACTCGGGCTAGAGGAGCCGGCACTTTGGGTTTCGATAGCGTCTGCGACACTGACTGCCATAACTTGAGTTTGCTGTATTTGAGTATTGTTCTGCTCTAATTGTTCTTTTAGAGCGGCAATTTCTTGCTGCTGGTCCTGCAGCATTTGCCAAATCTCCGACATGGGAGCCTCCTGTGCAAATGCCGAACCTGTGAGCGTTAAATTTATGGCCACCGCAAAACCTGCGGCCGAAATCACTTTATTCATTTAATAGTTTCCCTTCGAATGCGAATGATAATGATTCGCATTAACATTTACAAGGGGTTTATCGCAGTAGATCAACAGGTTTCCAGTCTGTGGAAGAAATCTAGCCTTTTGTTATTGCGCGGGAATAGCTATGTCGATCTATCCGATCAAGCTTACAGCGTTCTTTATACATGCACGGAAACAACTAACCAAACTCAGCTCTAGGCGCCGCCAAAGATGCCGTAGTCGATAATCTCGTCGAAGTAACCAGACACATTTAGAGTAATAACTACCGGGTGATCGTTGTAATTCAGAAAGTACCAACCATGCTCACCCTCAAAGGGCGCAACAAGTGAGCCAAAACCTTCTGAACCTGCTTGCTGCTCCTCATACCTGACCCAAAAGTCGTCTCCTGCCAACGGGTCGTGTCCGTGAAAGTCTACATAGACTTGACCTTGGTCTAGCTGCCAGGAAAACCCTATGACTTGGTTCGCTTGCAGAAATGCTTTTATCTCTGTTTCTTCGAAAGCCTGAAGGGTTATCGACATGCTATCTGAGGACGCTAGTGTGCTTTGCTTTTGGAATACGTCGGTATTGGGCAAAGGCACGGGCCGACCAAAGTCTGGAATCGCGACTTCTTTGTAAGCTTCGTTTTCACCAAGCACATCGCGTATTTCAATAGTCACAGCGGGCCCATTAATCTCCGTCAATCCCATCGCCTTGCCAGCACCTGTTAGGTCGATCCCGTATTCAGATGGCAGGATTATCAAAATCAGCAAAACTAACGCAGCAGCAGCAGCTAAGGACACATTGATCCCGATACGCTTTAACGATGGTGGCTCCAATTCGAAAGGGGACTTTGGTTCACTCATACTGTTGGTTACCCTTGAGGAGCTAGGCCGCGTATAAATTCTGGACTAGTTAGGTAGAAGCTATCATCCAGATCTAGGTGGGCAAATAGCTCAGCTATTTGCGCATCATTAAGGCCTTCTGCCAGCCCTGAAAGGGAAAATTCGGCAAGGCTCAATACACCATTTCCATCGTAGTCTGACTCCGAGCCAGGACCATGCATACCTTCATGGGCGAACGCATAAAATGCACTTAAGATTAGCGCTAAAGCGGTAAATAGTTTGATATTTGTCACAGTGGTTTCCTCTTTGCGCGACGATAAGTCGCAACTGTCGGTAATTAACTAGTGTGTATAGTAGGAGCAACCAGAATAGATCGCGAGTAAAATATTGTGAACGTCGGCGTATTAAGCAACCTTTTTAAGCAGAATAGCTGCATAAATTTTTGAGACTTTAAGCATGCCGAAGAATCTGATCCCCATAGTAATATCGGCCATATTAGCTAGTTTCTTCTCCGCTGCCGCATTTGCGCACGGCGTGTCCGGTGGCGATGCAGCATTTCTTGAACGCATCAGCGGCGCTAGTATTTTCCCCTTTATGTATCTAGGTGCTAAGCACATGGTCACCGGATACGATCACCTTATGTTTTTGACCGGTGTAATATTTTTTCTTTATCGAATTAAGGATATCGGGCTTTATGTAACGCTCTTTGCCATCGGACACAGCACAACTCTAATGTTCGGCGTACTGGCTGGCATTCATGCCAATGCCTATATTGTTGACGCCATCATTGGACTTTCGGTTGTTTACAAAGGGTTCGAAAATATTGGTGGGTTCAAACGTCTCGGCATTGCCATTGATACACGACTGGCCGTTTTGGTTTTTGGATTTGCTCATGGTTTTGGATTGTCAACCAAACTACAGGATTTGGCGCTGTCACAAGAAGGCCTATTGACCAACATGATTTCCTTCAATGTTGGAGTGGAACTCGGGCAATATGTGGCTTTGGTTCTAATGTTTATCGCCTTCAACATTTGGAGAACGAGGCCCTCTTTTGTGAAAGGTGCCTTTACTGCGAACGTTGCTCTTATGAGCTGCGGATTTATGCTGTTCGGCTACCAGATGGCCGGTTACTACTTGTTATCCTAATATGCTGCTGAAACTCTAAGCATCCGTCGCTTATTGACCTGATAGGCACTCGCCTTCATAGCTGTGCTTGGTTTTTTCAAGAAAGCGCAGTTCGTCGTCTTCGATAAGGTAATACTGGGTATAGAGCCAAGCTGGGATATCCTCATCCTCATAGAAGTTCTCGGAAACAAAGGCGTTGAGGATCAGAAGGCTGCTGTCCGGCTGATAACAGTTGCCAAGACTAAAGGAGGCTTGTGTAATAGTGACGCCAGTTGGGTTTAAGAAGAGAACTTGCCACTTTTTTCCTATAACCTATTGATTCCATGATTTATTTAAAGCCCTAAAACAATGCTAACGGGTAAACTAATGGGCAGTAAAGGTGGCAGTTACCTTTCAGGGAGACGGCGGATTATTTTGGGTGATTGAGAGAAGAATATAACCGACGGTAAAACCGAACTTGGTCATGCGAGACTCGTTCAGCAGCAGCCCTTCCTCTACTAGGTACATGCGATCGTCGATTCGAATATCCAATGTGCCGTCTTTATAGGGTACCTGCAGGACATAATCCAAGATCATCTGGTTGCCGGCGACTTCAATGATCGCGCTTCCGGTAACGTCGTCAGCAGTTCCAGTGTAGCTGCCGTCGGGTCGAGGTGTAAGCGTCCAGACACGACGCTGCGTTTCACCGTTGTTAAATACGAAATCCTCTTCGAGCGTGCCAACACCATCAATCCAATAGGCTTTGATGGCGGCGGTGAAACTTCGAATTACCTGCCCCGAACGGTTCTTGACTACACCGGACGCGGTCAAATCGCCATCAAAAAACTGCTCTGGTACGAGCTTCGGTTGCTCGATAATTACATCTTTTATACCGGCACTACCGCATCCAAATAAAGTAACAAGAAGTAATATTAAGCCTGCTTTAAGCGCTTTTTTCATAGTAGATATACCAGATTAGGGTGGGTTGTTAATCGAAAGATTAAGTAATTTAGCTCTCGCCTTCGGGTAGCTGGTTTCTGGCGAAAGCCAGATCGCAAGGAACTGCTCAGTGAAGGCAGAATCGGTCAATATTCCCAATTTGTTGCCGTTGAAATAGAAGTGGCTGGCGAGCTGGCTATCAACATAGAGCAGGATCTCGTCGTTTACTTCAACATTTGGCCATAGACCCAGAAGCTGCGTCGACCAGTTCTGCTTTACCAAGAATTCAGGGCCGCTTAGTTTCCCCCATTCTTTTTGCGTGCCTGCTACTAGTTGCTGGTTGGTTAGCGCACGCTTATAAGTGAGATTAAGCGCTAAACCCGGTTCCACACCGTGGTAATCGCCATCCTGGGTCAATAGCTCTGAGTCATATACATCCCAGAAAAATACTCTCAAGGTAGCTTTGCCGACAGTTTCTAGCTGATCAATTGCGATATCTACCGAGTCTGGCGCAGTAGTGATATCTAGCACTTGCGCCAAGAGGCCTGCAGGCAGATGAACTGCAAAAAGGAACACTAAGGTGCAAGTTGCTTTGCAATTAATGAGCATTTAGGTTTCTGGCTTCCCGCTTCAAGATCCAAAACAGAGTTGGTAGCATAATTGCCCAGATAGCGGAAAGCAGTAGCGCAACCATCTCAGTGCTATATCCAAAATCTACCGCACCGAACCTGTGGGCCGCAAGGTAACTTAAAGGAAATCCGAACATCCCTGCCGCAACCGCAAGCACAGGACGCTTGCCGAACAATGCCAAGCTTTTTGTCAGAGTGGTTGCGAACCCAAGCCACAGAACTACCAGCCAAAGCGGCATCCAGGTAGTCGCTTTGGGAAACACAAATACATTAAGCTGAATAAGTACCGCATCAATTAAAATGCCTATCGCGGCAGGAACTGCTACATACAACAGTATTTTCTGAGGTGAAGGGAAGTTTGTAAGAATGTAAATCAAAAGTACTGGCGCGCTAATCCAAATCCAGTCTAGTCTTCCAATCACGCAGGTGAACCATATTGCATTAAAAAATAATATGTTGACGAAATTATGCCTAAATATGGCTAGCATCTCAGCGGACAGTCATTCGCTGGCCAATATCTGTACAGCGCTGATTCTGCGCTCTAAGAAACCGCCTTCGCAGTAACTAAAATAGTACAGCCAAAGGCGCATAAATCGGTCGTCATAGTTAAGTGTGGCGAGTTCTTCCCGATTGGATAAAAGCCGTTGTCGCCAGCAGTTTAAGGTTTGCGCATAATCGATACCCATGTCGTGAACATCGCGTACTACGAGGTTGGTCTGATTGGAAAACTGTTCCGACAGTGCAGATAGGCTGGGCAGAAAACCCCCGGGGAAAATATGCTTGCGAATAAAATCGGTACGGTTTGAGTAACGGTCGTAGCGCTGGTCGGCGATCGTGATCGCTTGAATAAGGATTTTTCCGCCCGGTTTTAGCAGGTCCTGTAAGTTCTGGAAGAATTGAGGCAAGAATTTCCGGCCCACTGCTTCTATCATTTCAACCGAAACAATTTTGTCGTAGCGCCCCTCTAGCAACCGATAGTCGCGATTGAGTAATTCTATGCGATCGGCAAGCCCCTCAGCCTCGATCTGCCGCTTGGCAAAATCGTATTGGGCATCGGAGATCGTTGTAGTAGTTACGTGGCAGCCATAATTTTGAGCAGCGTAAACAGCTAAGCCACCCCATCCGCTCCCAATTTCTAGTAGGTGGTCGTCGGAACTCAATTCCAGCATATCGCAGATTCGCTTTAGCTTATTGGATTGAGCTTGGTCCAACGTATCCGTTTGGCTGTCAAAGATCGCCGCCGAATATTGCATTTGCTTGTCGAGGAATCGGATGTATAGCTCATTACCCAAATCGTAGTGGGCAAGGATATTGCGCTTTGACTGGCTCAAAGTATTGCGCCTGCGCATTTCCCCTATCCAGTCGACCGGTTTTAATAGCCAGGAAATCTTGCTCTCCCAGTGATCCAGCGTGGAGACATTTCGGGCAAACAGGCGGACTACCCGCGTGACATCGGGCGATGTCCACCAACCATCTACGAAAGCTTCACCCACAGCTGTGCCACCGCCAAGCAACGCTGCTTTGTAGAATCGGCTATCCAATACATCAAATTCTGCAGTCATGGAGGAATCTCCATCACCAAATTTGGCAATAACATTGCCTTGTTCCTTTAGGATAAGAGATCCCTCGCTGAGACGAGACAATAGGCCTAGTAGCAAGCGCTTACTTATGCCAGATCGTTGCGGAACACCAGCGTTTCCAGCGGCTAATTTTTGTTCGGACATCGATGTTCCTTTTTTGGGTGTTGATGCAATGGCACGCCCTTCAGAAAGAGCTTTAATGCCTGCCAATAGATTGCTGTAACGACACTCAGGGTTTGCAGTGGCGTATGCATTAATACCTTATTCAAGTTAGCTTGGTTCAATTCTAGGCGCTTTAAGTTAAGGTTCGCATCGAACACGCGTTTTTCTTCGTGACTTTCGATACGCACCTCGACACTTTCCCCCGGGGGATTAATTTTCCAGTGGTATTGCTGGTTCATCGGATTAAAAGGTGAGACGTGGAACTGCTTGGCATGAGGTTGGGGATCGGAGATATCTAGCAGGTAATAGTGGGTTTCGTTCCATGGCGTATTGCTGACTTCCGCCAACATATAAGTGAATGTTTCACCCTGTTTAAGGAAATAGACATTTAGGGGGCTAAAGTAAAATCCCATGTAGCGTAAATTACCTAGGAAGTAGACATCGCCGGACAATTGCTGATTGGCCAGGGACGACATCTTTTGGATTACGGTGTTGCCGAGAGGTAGGTCCTCAGAGTCGAGATAGTCTGAGCGTTTGAATCGCGCCCAACTGAATTTGGAAGTGCCCAGAAAACGATATTTTTCTACCAGTTCATCCACTTCATCAAGTTTTAGCAGAAACATAAATAGCGGGTAACTAAAGCTATGGTTTTTCGGCGTATATCTGCGATGCCTGACATAGCCCTTGTAAATTGCGCTGTTCATCCCTGCTCCAGTTCGATACCAAAGCGTCGCGCTACGTCCAGTGCGCTGCGCACACCATCTTCATGAAAACCGCTGTACCAGTAAGCACCGCAATAATGGGTATTATTGTGCCCACAAATAAGCGGTCTTTGCGCTTGCGCTCGGGAAGACTCCAGCGAGTAAACCGGGTGTGCATAATTGAAAGTCCGGATGACCTTGCCTGGATCTATAAGGTGGTTAGCATTGAGCGTCACCAGTAGCGGATCGCTCGAAACTAACCCCTGAAGAATATTCATGTTGTAGGTGACTACCGGCAAAGCACCTCTTTTATCCGTCACAGTTCCGTCAGAGCCGGTGTGGTCCAAGTAAAAATTCCATGCCGCCCAAGCCCGCTTCCGTTTGGGCATTACGCGCACATCGGTATGCAACACTACATCGTTATCTTGATAGGCTAGGTTCCCCAGAACCTGTGTCTCTGCCGCCGTGGGGTCTGCAAGAAGTGCAAGCGCTTGGTTGCTATGGCAGGCGAACACAACTTCATCGAATTTCTCGGCCCCTTTCGCGGAAGTTATGATTAGGCCCTTTGCATTACGAGCAACACTTTGAACGGGAGTGCTAAGATATATATTGTCGCGAAAGGGTTTTGTCAGCGGCTTAATATAGCTATGTGATCCGTTTTTAAGTACATACCATTGAGGACGGTTTTGGATATCGAGCAAGCCGTGATGATTGAAAAATCGCAGGAAAAACTGTAGTGGAAAATCACCGGCCTGTTGGGCACTGCAGGACCAGATTGCCGCGACCATAGGCAGCACATAATTATTTCTAAACCAATCGCCTAATCCCAGGCTGTGGATAAAATCATCCAACGTCTTATCGGCTGTGGAACCTTCTAATAACGCCTCCTTTGCCCGCTTATTGAACCTCATTATGTCACGGACCATTCCGATAAATTTTGGTCGCAGCGCATTTCTGCGCTGAGCAAACAGAGTATTCGGATTATGGCCGTTGTATTCGAGGTCGAGAGCTCTATTGGTGACGCTAAAGCTCATCTCCGTCCGCTGGTAGTCGACTTCCAACTGCCCCAGTAGTTTGAGGAAGTTGGGATAGTTGCGGTCATTACATACGATAAAACCGGTATCGACGTTTAACTTGGTATTGTCTATGTCCACCGGCACGGTATGGGTGTGCCCGCCGATATAATCATTGGCTTCGAATACCACTACTTCATGTTCCCTGCTGAGCAGATGGGCAGCGGTAAGCCCCGAGATGCCGCTGCCGATAACGCCGATGCGCTTTCGGCTTGTCATGTGCGCACCGCCAAGCGTTGGATACAGACTTTTTGCAGTGCCCAGGGCATGAGCCCCAAGAATTTAAGTAGACCGGTGAAGCATTTGGGAAAGTGGATTTCCGCCTTGCCCTTCGCCAGACCTTTGCGGATGGCAGTAGAAGCTTGTGCAGTACTGATAATCATCGGCATCGAAAAATCATTACGCCCCGTCAAGGGTGTCTCGACAAAACCCGGAGCTATATAGCTGACCTGAATATCCATCGGCGCCAAGGTGATGGCGAGTGTTCTGGCCAAGTAATGCACAGCGGCTTTGGAGGCGCCGTAGGCTTCGGCACGTGGTAACGGAATGTAACTGGAGCTACTGCCCATCAGAGCCAGTCGGCCACCTTGGGAGATGCTCGGCTGGACCGCTTCGATACAATTGGCCAATCCGACAAGGTTGGTTTCCAAAACGCGCTTGAACATTTGCGCATCGAACTGTTTTGCGTCGATATACTCGCACGTTCCCGCGTTGAGAATTATCAAGTCGAGGGGTTGCAAGTTCGTCAATTGACTTCGACAGGCATCAAGATCTTGAATATCGAACATCATACCGATAGCGAGTTTAGGGAACTTATCTGTTAACTGGTCTAGACGTTCCTTGTTCCGACCGCATGCATAGACAATATGTCCTTCGGACAGGTAATCAATTGCCAGTTGTTGGCCGATGCCAGAGCTGGCACCAGTGATAAGGATATTCATTGGCCGATCCGGTTCTTAACCCCTGTCACTACCTTGCCGATCAGAGGTATATGTTCATAGGCTAATGCCCCGAGATCAAAATAGTCGCGATGTGCCTCTATCTTGTCGTGATTTACCTTTAATACGCTGGCGCCTGCTACCTCTATCGGGGAGCCCCTGTTCAGCTTCGGATGATTGAGGTGCATGGTCCAAGTAAGCGCAATATGCTCCTGATTGACGATAACGGACTCAAATTCAAATCTGGAATCGTTAATACTTGTGTACATCCTCTTGAAGTAATCGAGCATGTTTTCGAGCCCTTCGATACGGTGCGCTGGGTCTTCAAAGACTATCTTCTCGCTGTAAATATCTCTGAGTGATTCGATATTGCCGAGCTCTAAATTCCTGTATCTGTCCATTATTTGACTGGCTAGAGCCTGTGATTCCATAGGGTTTCTCTTTACTCGGATTATTGTGTGGGCTGCCTGCTGGTTAAAGCGCTATAAAGTCTATTTGGTAGGACACCATCAAAAATCTTATGTAAGTTTTTATTAAGCATCTTTTCAGCATTAAGGCACGCTAGCGAGCAAACGAAATAAACAAACGAAGAAGTGTAACCGTTGGTGAAAAGTGACAAGCAGAGTATGGTGACAATTTTCTTCATGGGGTCTAATTTACTCCTGTATTGTCAGTGGATCAAATCCAGCCAGAGGCCAACTCTTGATGCTTTAGGGCTCGTTTTGTAGGCTAGGTAAATCCTGTTTTGGACTAATCAGTCTGGAGAAACCCTTTTTTAAATGGCTCTATTCTGTTTCTGTGCCGCTACTACTGCATCTCAATAGCCGCAGCAGCCCCCGAGGGGTGTATTTGATACTCAGTTGATCACTTTATTGACCACCCTAAGGTAATTCAGAGGGTCGTGTCCACAGCTGACGGGGCATATAGGCTGGGTTTTTAGAGTGCTTGGTGCCCAGAAGAGGACTTGAACCTCCACGACCATAAGGTCACTAGCACCTGAAGCTAGCGCGTCTACCAATTCCGCCACCTGGGCAAGGTGTTTTTGGAGTCTTAAAAAAGAGCTCCAAAAATCGGACGCGAACTGTACGCAGCAGCATTTTTGTTGTCAATGAATCTCCTTTATATGCTGGTTACTTAGGCTGATTTTGCTTTTCGTTTGTTAACACTTTGAATGTTAGCTTTAAGTTAAGATGTTCGGCGGTTAGTTGGGCCGGTTTCTATAGCCGGTTCATATTGCTTGGTTCTCTAGGAGTCCGGTATCTAAACCAGCTTAACTATAGAGCTACAAATTGTTGATGGGAGAAATGGTGGATTCACAAAATCAGGGTATTTTTGCGCGGGCGTTAAGGTCACTTGCAGTGATTGAATCAAACGAGATTAAGGCGACTTTTGCCTCTATGCTGTTTGTATTTATATTGATGGCTTCTTATTACATTCTGCGGCCAGTGCGCGATGCAATGGCGAGTGATTGGAGTGATACCGAAGTCGCATTTTTGTGGCAAATTAATTTTTTAGTTAGCGCAGGTATTGTCGCCCTGTATGGCTTCATAATTTCTCGAGTTCAACTAAAACGAGTTATACCCGTTGTCTACGCAACTTTTGCAGCAACCTTTGTTGCCTTCTATGTTGTCGCTGGCCTAGTTGGCGAAGGCGTATTGGTAGATAAAGCCTTTTACCTTTGGGTAAGTGTTTTTGCCTTATTCAATGTTTCGGTATTTTGGACCTTTATGGCGGATACCTTTAATAAGGAACAAGCTAAGCGGCTATTTGCAATTATTGCCACGGGCGCGAGCGCTGGTGCATTAGTTGGTCCCGCTATCCCCGCATTGTTTGCCGGTGTTCTGGGAACTGACACCCTGATGTTAATCGCCTCAGTTGGGCTGCTCCTGGTAATTCCACTAGCTATTTATATCTATCACCTAAAAGCAACTGATCTCGGCAATACGGATGTTCACGCAGATTTGAGTGCTCAGAAAATGGGCGGCAAATGGTGGGCCGGATTTTCGACCTTTGCTACCAACCCATTCTTAATGGGTATAGGTGCATTTATTTTACTTTATGTATTTATCGGTTCTTTTGTTTATTTCGAACAGAAAAACCTATTGGAAATTTATAGCCGCGAAGAACGCACGCAAATTCTGGGCAGTATTGATCTAATTACCAACCTGCTTACCTTTGGCATGGCGTTTTTCCTTACTGGCCGGATTGTTACCAAATTAGGCATGCCCTTTGCCTTGGCACTGCTGCCTTTTGCTGTTTGTATAGCACTTATTATTTTGGCATTTGCGCCGGTTCTAGTTGTATTGCTAGCTCTGCAGGTAGCTCGTCGATCAGGTAACTACGCCATTACTAGGCCCGCTCGTGAAATGCTTTTTACTCATGTAACTAAAGAAGAACGGTTCAAAGCTAAGCCTGTTGTGGACGTTGTGGTTTACCGCGGTGGTGATGCGATCAGCGGCAGCCTGTTTGCGCTTTTGACCGATGGTATAGGTCTTGGTTTAGCGGCTGTTGCACTTGTTGGTGCGGTAATTTCTGCGCTTTGGGGTTGGGTCGGCATTAAGCTCGGCCGCAGCTACGAAGAGAAAGAAGCCGAGCAAGTCGATTAAGGCTAAAAGCGGTTCAAATCTAAAAATATATAGATAGTTGAATAAGTAAGTCTGGATTCTTGGGGGAAGCATGAAGTTTAAGATTTTTTTTCGCTGCTTTGATTACTTGGTTTCTATAGGATGTACATCGGTGCAATAATCAGACCAAGGTCTGTGTTTTTGAGAACAAGAATACTAAGCATTTTGGGGGAAGAAGATTGATTAGAAGTAGTTTGGTTCTGGCAAGCATATTGGTGCTTGCCGCCTGTTCAGAATCTGTCGAACTAGATCAGGGTTCAGCTGAGCAAGAAATGTCTCAAGAGGCGGTAATTACCACCTCTCAACCGAACGTTCTATTTATCCTTGTCGACGACATGGGTTTTGGCGATGTCGGCTACCTGGGTAGTGAGATCGCGACACCTAATCTGGATCAGATGGCGCAGGAAGGCATGCAGTTAGATCGAAATTACGTCTATCCCGTATGCAGTCCCACAAGAGCAGCATTGTTATCAGGCCAAAACCCCCTGCATATTGGTATCCCCGGACCCATTGATGACTACGCTAGTCTGCCTTCCGACCTAAAAATAATGCCTGAGTACTTCAAAGATCTGGGTTATCAGACCCATATGATTGGCAAATGGCATTTAGGGCTTTCAGAAACCAGCGCATGGCCATCCGCCAAAGGTTTTGACAGCTACTACGGGCTTCTTGGTGGTTGGGTAGACTTTTATACCCATGTATTTGCTGAAAGGCTGGATTGGCAGCGCGACGGCGTTTCGGTTGATGAAGAAGGTCACGCAACAGATCTGATGACAGACGAAGCCGTCAGTATTATTGAAGGGCGAAACGATCAGCCTTTTCTGATGTGGCTGGCTTACAACGCTCCCCATAGCCCATTGCAGCATCCACCAACTTACTCTGATTTGAATGATTATCCACAGGTCAGCGACCGCAGCGTTTACGCAGAGATGGTTACCCATGTAGATGCTGGTATTGGTCGAGTATTGGATACCCTAGAAGCGCAGGGTATTCTCGAAGATACAATAGTAATTTTCTCCAGCGACAACGGCGGCGCACCGGGCCTCGGTGCCAACAACGGAATTTTACGTGGCGCGAAGCGTGATGCCTTAGAGGGCGGAATGCGAGTTCCCGGATTAATAAGCTGGGTTGGAACAATCGATTCAGGCGGTCTTTTAGAGCAGCCTATTGCGGTACATGATTGGTTGCCTACTCTATTGGACGCAGTTGGCGGTGATTCCGATGTCGTAGTTGATGCCTACGGTCAGAGTATGTGGGCCGCTATTGCCGATGGAGTAGAAATCGACCGAAATACTATTGTTATGGGGGCAACAGGCAGTCTGGGTGTTTTTGAATGGCCGTTGAAGCTTGTGGCCGTTGAGAATGCCGAAACTGGTGAACAAAGTTACAGCCTATTCAATGTGGTGGATGATCCCAGTGAGCAGAACGATCTAGTCGCGGATAATCCCGAAATAGCCGCACGATTGATTGCCGAAATAGCGGCTATGCCAGTGCCAGAAGTAAATAGACTTGAACCTGTATTTAACAACTCTCCACGCTACTACCCGGCAGATGTGCCGACCTACGATGCTCGCCATATAGGTATAAAAGAGCCATGGGCAGAAGCAGTAACCAACGGCACATTACCGGAATATTATGAGGATCTTTAATTTTGCCATATTGATAGCGGGCGCCTTTTTGGTGGCGGCCTGCTCAGATTCGACAGAGGTTGCACCCGATCAAGTTGCAATGCCTGATCCCTCAAATCTGTCCGCTAGCCCTTCAAGTTCTCAGCCAAATGTCCTATTTATCCTAGTAGATGATATGGGTTTTAACGATGTTGGCTACAACGGCAGTGAAATCGCCACGCCTAATTTAGATGCGCTTGCTGCCAGGGGTGTTCATCTGGACCGCAACTATGTATATCCGGTCTGCAGCCCGACTCGGACTGCGCTTTTGACCGGACATAATCCTTTGGATTACGGAATTGACTCGCCAATGGGAGATCACACCGGATTGCCATTGGAATTGAAGCTGATGCCTGAGTATTTCAAAGATATGGGTTATCAGACTTATATGATTGGTAAGTGGCATCAGGGTATTGGCAATACGGATTTCTGGCCAACCTCTCGTGGTTTTGATTACCACTATGGGTTTCTTGGCGGTTGGATCGATTTTTACACCCATGTCTATCATCAAGCGCTGGATTGGCAGCGAAATGGTCAAACATTGCGCGAAGAAGGTCATGCGACAGATTTGTTAACCGAGGACGCTATTCGCGTGATTGCAGATCGTGACTCAGAAAGCCCATTTTTTATGTACCTGGCTTACAACGCTCCACATTCGCCACTGCAATATACGCCGGCGAATAGTGGTTTGAATTCCGATGTAGCGGCTGGCGATCGCGCAGTTTACGCAGAAATGGTAACTCAGTTAGATGCGGCTATCGGCGAAGTAATCGCTTCCCTTGATGCGGAAGGTATTTTGCAAGACACCATTATTGTATTTTCCAGTGACAATGGCGGCGCCCTGGCTCAGGGTGCCAGTAATGGCGATTTACGCATGGGCAAAAGCCAAGCCTACGAGGGCGGCATGCGAGTGCCGGGGTCCATTTGGTGGCCCGGGCAAGTTGAAGGAGGCGTTCTAAATCAACCGATAGCTGTGCACGACTGGTTGCCAACCTTGCTTGAGGCCGTAGGTGGTGATCCAGCGGATGCTATTGACCCTTATGGGCAAAGCATGTGGGGTGCAATTGCTCGAGGTGAGCAAATCGATCGAGCGCCTACTACTATCGGAACGATTAACTCCATAGCCGCTTTTGATTGGCCTTTGAAAGTGGTGCGCCATGGTCAAGGTGATTCGCAACAGATTGGACTTTATAACGTATTGGATGATCCCACTGAAGCCAATGATTTGTCAGAGCAAAATTCCGAGAAACTGGCGGAATTATTAGCGCTAATCGAAGCGATTCCGAATGTTCCCTCTAAGGGAGTTCAGCCAGGTGGGAAACATCCCGGAGAGTATTTTGGCAATGCAGATGGGGATGGCTGGAACTATGATGTTCGCTTGCCGGAAAATGATGAGCCTTGGGCCGAAACTGCTGTTCGGGGAAGTAATTAGAATTGTAGAAGTAGGGTAATCCTTGGGATGGGAGTCCTATTGATACTTAGGTTATGTTGCCCAATTAGAGAATAGGTAAGAGGAGATCTGATAAATGATAAAGACAGCTACATTTGGATATCGGCGTGGGCTTTTTGCCGGTTTAGTACTGTTGGGATTGGTACTGGCGCAAAGCGCCAGCGCGCAACTGTATCCGATGGATTCCAGGCAGGGCATGCCTGGAGAAGAGCTATTCCCAGTGTGCAGTTTTTGTCATGGCGCTCAGGGGCAGGGCGGTCCGGCGCTAGATGCTCCGGCGCTGGCGGGAATGGAAGCTTGGTATGTTGAAAGACAACTGCACAACTTTAGAAATCGAATTCGCGGTATGCATTATGAAGATGTTCCCGGCGTGCAGATGTCTATTGTCTCCGGCATGGTCAGAAACGACGCGACCATCAGGAATATTGCTGAATACATCGAGGATATGGAGCCGGGAGCGCCACCGGAGTTGGTTCGCGGCGAGCCGGCTGGTACGGCCAGGCCATTTATTTGGCGCTCAAAGTATGCAGACTTAATACACCCGAATGAGCCAGACGTGGCTAAGGGTGAAGAGATATATGTTAGTGGCTGTATCGCCTGCCATGGTATTAAAGGCAGTGGTAATGTCTTGCTCGGGGCACCCAAGTTAGTTGATCAAGCCGATTGGTATATGGAACGACAGCTACAGTATTTTAAAGACGGAATCAGAGGTGCAGATCCAACTGATATTTTTGGACCGCAGATGGCGATTTTCGCAAAAACTTTGGTAGACGAGCAGGCAATTGCCGATGTCGTTGCCTACATAATGACTCTATAGGGGGATAGCCGAATGAAAATTAATATATTGATATTTACAGCGCTGCTGGCGATCTTCCAGGTTTCAGCGACAAATGCTGACATGGTCGAAATTAAATTGGTAGATACTCAGGATGAAACACGCGGTTGGTGCGTTGATCTTTTTGCGCATCTAACTAACGCGATGCCGCTTGGGGGCTTTCAGGGCCACGATTGCTTCTTGTATATGGGCGGAGTTCAAATCGACCAAGGTTTTGATGAAGCCTCTATTGCCGAGGGCAAATTTGTACTCCTATACTGGGATGTATGTATGACTCTGCAAGAACAGAAGCACCATTCCTATATAGCTGCAGAACCTTGTATTGGCGAGCCAGCACAGAAGTTCACCATGCACGATAATGGACGCATTACTCCAGATACGGCACCGGAGCTCTGTTTGACCATTGGATCTATTACCATCCCTGGCGGTGGCCGACTGGCACCAGTGGGAGCAAGACCACCAGCGGATAACTCAACAATCCCGCAGATTCGTCGTATGACTTTTGACAACTGTTCTGATGAAGCTTCAATTGCTGCACTACAGACCTGGACTCTACGCAAGGGCGAGTACGCTCCGGAAGAGATCACTATGCCGCACCGATTTGAACTGACCGACTAATGCTTGGTTTCTTATAAGTAGTAAATTTATGGCCGGTAACACAAACTCTGTTGCCGGTCTTTTTATTGGGGGTAACTAAATGAATCGTAAATTAAATATTTCTGCGCTTTATATAAGCCTAGCAGTGGCTGTATTTTTATCGGGCTGCAACAGCCAAATCGATGAAGTTTTAGTCGCTGAGGACAGCACTGCGCCAGATACCATTTTTGTGAATGGAAAAATCCTTACAGTTGATACTGACTTCAGTATTGCCAGCACGCTGGCAGTATCAGGTTCCCGAATCGAAGTAGTTGGCGGCGACGAGGTGGCTTCGCTCGCGGGGCCTAACACTGAAATTATCGATCTCGAAGGTAAAACCGTAATCCCCGGGCTTATCGATAACCATATTCATTATCTTCGTGGAACCAACTATGCAGCCTACGAACTGCGTATTCATGGGGTGACTTCGCGAGCAGAAGTATTGCGTCGTATTGGTGAGCGAGCAGAGCAGCTTGGGCCAGATCAGTGGATTTTTATTTTCGGAGGTTGGCACGAGCAGCAGTTTGAAGATCGCCCCGGTGGTTTTAGCCTGGAGGAATTGAATCAGGCTGCTCCCAACAATCCGGTTTATATCCAGCGGACCTATTCCAATTTCTATATGAACACTGCGGCTCTGGATATTCTCGCACCTCAGTTAGGAGATTTTGAAATCGGTGAGTCCGGAGTAGTTACTGATAACCGATCAGGCCGATTTGTTATGGCTGAAGCCATGAAATATTTCCCCTTTGCCACCAATATGGAAGAGCGTAAGCAGGAAGTCAGAGCCTTTAACGACTATCTGAACAGTATGGGTATAACCGCGGCTTGGGATGCCGGTTATCTGGACGGTTCTTATGACCCGGTCATAGAGCTTTACGAGGAAGATGAGCTGAGCTTGCGCGTATTTTATGCCCTGCGCTATTGGGCAGATTCTGCCCGCACCGCCACGGCAGCAGCTGAGCTTCTGGATCGCGAGAGCGCATTTCAGCGCGACGATTATTTTGGAATACTAGCAATAGGCGAGCATGTGCACGGATATCTGCACGATTCCACCGCCTCTGCGGATCCTTTAGCGGAAAGTTACTGGGATGAATGGGAGCAGATTGTCGAGGCCGCCGCACGCAATGGCTGGCAAGTCAATGAGCACGCAATGCAGGATTTAACTGCCAACCGCATGATGGATATCTACGAGCGCCTGTCAGCGCAATATCCCGTAGAAGAAGCCCGCTGGGTGTTGGGGCATGCTGACCTGTGGGAACCGGGAACTATTGCGCGGGCTAGAGATCTTGGCCTACACATATCGCTTGCCAATCACACGGTAAAAGTTCCCATAGCTGGAAGAGCTTCGCCGCCGGTTCGCGAAATTCAAGACAGTGGGATTCTCTGGGGCATGGGTTCTGATGGCACCATTGTTGCCACCTACAACCCTTTCCATACTATTTGGGAATACACCGCAGGTAAGGTGTTCCCAAATAAGCAAAAATATCAGGCCGATGAAGTAATTAGTTTGGAAGATGCCCTAATTGCGCATACTAGATCTAACGCCTACCTGTTCTTTATGGAAGACAAAATTGGCACTCTTGAGCCAGGCAAATATGCTGATCTAGTCGTGCTGGATAGGGACTACCTCGAAACGCCACCGGATGAAGTTCGTGACATAAAGCCTCTGATGACTATGGTGGCTGGAAAGGTGGTTTTTCAGGATGCCAGTTTCTAACTCTGAATCACTGATGAAGGGTAGGGGCCTGAAGAATAGTTGGGATAACTATAGTGTAACTAGGGCGCAACTATGGCGTAACTAGGGCACAGGCGTACAATAGGCGGCTATTCTATTTATTCAGGCCGCACTTTTGCCTAAAAAAGGCACTTCCAATACCGATAAGCTTTCAAAAAAACAAAGCATCGAAGGGCGAGTAATCGCCCATCGCGATGGCTTTGGTTTTGTAAAAGCCGATCCAGACGATATATACCTCAGCAAAGTAGAAATGCGCCAGGTTTTTAATGGTGACCTTGTATCCGTAAAGCTGGGCAGGGTTGATTCGCGCGGTCGTCGCGATGGCACTATTTTAGAAGTACTGGAACGTAGCAACGATATTATGGTGGGCCAGTATTTGGTTGATCGTGATTTTGGCTATCTTCGTCCCGAGGGCAGCTCGGCTACTGATATCCATATCCTTCATGAAAATTCCGGCGGAGCCAGTCACGGGCAGATGGTTTCCGTCGCAATAACCGAATACCCCACTTCTCATGCTCCTGCGCATGGAAAGGTCGTAGAGGTCTTGGGTGAGAAAATGGACGCTGGTGTAGAAATACAGGTGGCTATCAGACGCTTTGGCATTCCCCATGAATGGCCGGAAGGTGTTGAAGAAGCGGCAAACAAATTTGGCAGTACCGTCAATGAAGCTCATACCAAAAATAGATTGGATCTTCGCGATCAGCCTTTTGTCACAATAGACGGGGAAGACGCGCGTGACTTCGATGATGCAGTGCTCTGTAAGCCCTTCAAGAAAGGCTGGAAGCTTTGGGTCGCCATTGCCGATGTGTCTGAATACGTGACTCCGGGATCCGATCTAGATAAAGAAGCAGTTCATAGAGGCAACTCGGTTTATTTTCCTGACTATGTTGTGCCTATGCTTCCGGAAGCACTTTCCAATGGGCTTTGTTCGCTGAATCCAAATGTGGACCGGCTGGCAATGGTTTCCGAGATCGATATTGATGGCACGGGTGCAGTAACCGGCTATCGCTTTGCAGAAGCGGTTATTCGATCCCACGCTAGGCTAACTTACACTCGTGTATTCCAGGTTTTGGAAGAAGCAGGTGAAGCCGAGCAGCCGGTTCGGAATGAACTGGGGTCAATAAGCCAGCGTGTTGATGACCTAGCGTCTCTATTTGATATTCTATTTGCGGCGCGTCAAAAGCGCGGTGCAATGGAGTTTGAGACCGTTGAAACCCGTATTATTTTTGATCGAAACCGAAAAATTGAACGCATTGATCCGGTGCATCGCAATCAAGCACACCGAATTATTGAAGAGTGCATGCTTTGCGCCAATGTCTGCGCCGCGAGCTTTTTAGAATCTCAAAAGGTACCGGGCTTGTTCCGGGTACATGAGCCGCCCGTTGCCGATCGGCTGAGCTCCCTGCAGGACTATCTAAGCCAGCTAGGCTTATATCTGGGTGGCGGTGAAAAACCTTCTCCAGCAGATTTCAAAAAGCTTGCCGATCTGGTGGCTGATCGACCGGACTTTTCTGTGGTGCAAACGCAAATGTTGCGATCTATGCAGCAGGCGGTTTATCAACCTGAAAATCTCGGGCATTTTGGTTTGGCATACGATGGTTATGTCCACTTCACCTCGCCAATACGGCGCTATCCCGATTTACTGATACACAGAGCAATACGCTCGGTTATTCGAAGTGGTCAAAAGTCAGATCAGGTAATAAGAGTCAAAGGCGCTTCCAAGTTTAAAAAGGTCGATATATATCCCTATGACGATGCTTCTCTTGCGAGTCTGGGTGAGCAATGCTCACAAAACGAACGCAGAGCTGATGAAGCCACCCGTGATGTGATGCAGTGGCTTAAATGCGAATATCTGCTGGAACGGGTCGGCGAAAAGCATATGGCGATTGTCAGTGCGGTGACCGGTTTTGGTTTATTTGTAGAGCTGCAAGACCTATACATTGAAGGTTTGATTCACATAACTGCGCTGCCAAAGGACTATTACGAATTTGATCAGGCGCGCATGCAGTTGATCGGACGCTCAACTCGGCGTATCTTCTCGCTCGGTGATCGGGCGCTGGTACAAATTGCCCGGGTAAATTTAGATGAACGCAAAATTGATCTTGTGCTCGCGGACTCGAATTCTGATCAAGAATCACAACCAAATTTAAAGTCGCGTCGAGGTAGTCGCAGAGAAAATTTGCCGGTAGATCCCTGGGCCAATGCAAAGGCTAAGGGCAAAAAACCCGGCAAAAAGCGTACGACGCCCTCAAAAAATACGGGGCATAAACGAAAGAGAAAATGACCCATCGTTCTGATTTAATTGTCGGCTTTCATGCCGTTCAATCTCTATTAAAAGCTAATCCTAGCCGTGCAAATTCCATGTTGGTATTGCGTGGGCGCCGTGATCAGCGCCTTTTAAAAACTATCGCCATGGCGGAAAAAGCCGACGTAGAAATTAAAAAAGTTACCGGCGAAGAGCTTGACAAATTAGTGGATAGTGCGCGCCACCAGGGCGTTGTACTTTTCGCAGACAAAGGCAAGGTCTACGACGAACGCTGGATGTTTGAGTATCTGGAGATGCTCGAACACAAACCTCTAATCCTAATTCTTGATGGCATCACTGATCCCCACAACTTGGGCGCCTGCTTGCGCAGTGCCGATGCAGCTGGCGTTGATACGGTAATTGTTCCCCGGGATAAATCCTGCGGATTAACTCCGGTGGTTCGAAAGGTTGCTAGCGGTGGAGCAGATACCGTACCTTTTGTATTGGTAACCAACTTATCCCGAACTATGGAAAAGCTGCGTGATTTAGGAGTTTGGATTGTTGGAACCGCAGGTGAAGCTGACCAGGGAGTTAGCGAGATAGATTTTACCGTGCCGACAGCCCTAGTAATGGGGTCGGAAGGCCGGGGGTTACGCCGCTTAACCCGTGAATGTTGCGATTATTTGGCCAATATCCCTATGGCTGGCTCTGTTGCCAGCTTAAACGTATCTGTGGCCACTGGAGTGGTGCTATACGAAGTGGTGCGTCAGCGCAGCTTGGGTGGTTCTCCAACTAAGAGTAGTTCCAAGTCTTAATTCCGATTACTAAGAAGTTCCCTTCAGCCGATTCCTCCCTTCTTAATACCCTTAGAATTACTTAGAGAGACCATATTCTCTTGCATTCAGAGGGTTGAACCCCTAAAATCGCGCGCCTCCCAGATAGCCCTGTGTCTCGCAAGGCTTTTTGGGCTCCTTGCTTCACCCTTAACCAACAGGGGGAGCTACCTAAACCCGAAGGAGAAAAAATGAGACATTACGAAATCGTTTTTATGGTCCATCCGGATCAGAGCGAACAAGTACCCAGCATGGTTGAGCGTTACACCAAAGCTATCGAAAGTAGCGGCGGTACAGTGCATAGACTAGAAGATTGGGGACGACGTCAGCTTGCGTACCACATTCAAAAAATTCATAAAGCGCACTACATTCTGATGAATGTTGAATGTACTGGTGAAGCACTTGAAGAATTAACAACTAACTTCCGCTTCAACGACGCCGTATTGCGCAATCTGATTGTGCGACGCGACGGCCCAGTTACTGATGAAACTGCCATCATGCAGCAAGAGCGCGAAGACAAAGAGCGGGATGCTACTAAAGAAGCCGACGAAAGACGTCGCGCCGCTGAACGTGCTGCAGAACGAGAGCTAGAAGCCAAGAAAGCGGCTGAAGCTCCAAAAGCTGAGTCAGTAGTAGAAGCTGAGCCCGAAGCCGAAGCTGAGCCCGAAGAAGAGCCTAAATCAGGAGAAGCTGAGCCCGAAGCCGAAGCCGAAGCCGAAGCTAAGCCAAAAGCTAAGCCAAAAGCTAAGCCAAAAGCTAAGCCAAA
>TARA_B110000483_G_scaffold6221_1_pt1 | contig 42245 bp, 36 predicted proteins | sample TARA_B110000483 | Tara Oceans TARA_B110000483 (sample SAMEA4398176) | marine metagenome | biome: Polar Biome; feature: [SRF] surface water layer (ENVO:00010504); material: water (ENVO:00002006), including particulate matter (ENVO:01000060) such as... | depth 5 m
TTATTGATCAAATTACGGGAAGTATGCGAAATGCGATATTATTTTTTATGACCTTTTTCATTATTGGTGCTGTTATGTTATTGAGGGTACCACGCAAAAAATTGAGAAGTTAGTCCACTCAAAAAAAATATATGTTTTGCTGTTTTCTTAATTTAATTTGTTTCAAGAATTACTTCTAAAAATTTAATCTCATAAAATTTGTGACAGTTACATTTAAACTTTTCAAGGTATTCATCTTTATATATCTAAAGCCTGTGATTATGCAATTTATATGTTTCACCTAAATAAAAGAAAGATACGATGGCACAACTATTGCCTTTGATTAAGTAATTATATTATACTAGTTTTTATATACTTTAAAATGCTTAAAAGCCCATATATAATATAACATTAGTGACATTATGACTTAAAAAATATAAATGGCGAAATCCTTTTTTAATGCAGTAGACAACTTGTCACTGCAAGACATCGAATCCGAAGCGGATTTAATTCCTTTAATGTCAACCGAAGACGAAGAAGCGCTAGAAAGTGAAACTTTACCAGACGTTGTTCCAATACTTCCTTTAAGAAACACAGTTCTTTTTCCAGGAGTAGTAATTCCTATTACAGCCGGAAGAGACAAGTCTATTCAGTTGATAAAAGAGGCTAATAAGTCAGATAAAATTATTGGGGTAGTGGCCCAGCTTAACGAGAATGAAGAGAACCCTGGTGGAAAAGATATTTATCCGCTTGGAACAGTAGCTCAGATTTTGAGAGTTTTAAAAATGCCAGATGGTAACACGACTATTATTATTCAAGGCAAGAAACGCTTTAAAATTGATTCTATAATACAAGAAGAGCCATATCTAAAAGCTAAAATAGATGCAGTAAATGATCAGGCTCTAGAAGTTACTGATAAAGAATTTATAGCAACTATTGATTCGATAAAGGATTTAGCTCTTCAGATAATACAAGAGAACCCAAATATTCCATCAGAAGCTTCTTTTGCAATTAAAAATATTCAAACACCTTCGTTTTTAATAAATTTTGTTGCTTCAAACATGAATGTCAATGTAAAACAAAAACAAAGTATTCTGTCTGAGGTAAGCTTACATGAAAGGGCCTTGATGTGTTTAAAACACATGAATGAAGAATATCAAAAACTTGTGCTTAAAAATGATATTCAATCCAGAGTACGATCGGAAATGGATACACAGCAACGAGAATATTATTTGAATCAGCAAATGAAAACCATCCAAGAAGAGTTGGGAGGTGTTTCATACGAGGAGGAGGTTGAAGAGATGAAGGCTCTCGCTAGTGGCAAACTTTGGTCAGAAGAAGTTGGAAATTATTTTGATAAGGAATTGATGAAAATGCAGCGTATGAATCCTCAAGTTGCTGAGTATTCAATTCAACGAAACTACTTAGAGCTATTTTTAGATTTACCTTGGAATGAATTTTCTAAAGATAATTTCAATTTAAAACGTGCACAGAAAATATTAGATCGAGATCATTTTGGTCTTGAGGAGGTTAAGAAACGTGTGATAGAGCACCTTGCAGTATTAAAATTAAGAAACGACATGAAATCACCTATTTTGTGTTTGTATGGCCCCCCTGGAGTAGGTAAAACTTCGTTAGGAAAATCTATAGCAGAAGCTTTAGGAAGAGAGTATGTAAGAATTTCATTAGGAGGAATGCGGGATGAAGCTGAAATACGTGGACATCGAAAAACATATATTGGGGCATTACCTGGAAGAATTATTCAAAGTTTGAAAAAAGCAGGAACTTCAAACCCTGTTTTTGTTTTAGATGAAATCGAAAAATTATCTGCTGGTTCCCAAGGTGATCCTGCTTCGGCACTATTAGAGGTGTTAGATCCCGAACAAAATGAATCTTTTTATGACAATTTCTTAGAAATGGGATATGATTTATCTAAGGTTTTGTTTGTTGCCACAGCCAACAGTCTTGGCCCCATTCATCCTGCATTGAGGGATAGAATGGAAATCATTAATGTAAGTGGTTATACTCAAGAAGAAAAAACAGGTATTGCTCAAAAGTTCTTATTACCTAAACAGTTAAAGGAACATGGGATGAATAAAAAACAGTTATCACTCAAAAAACCTTTACTTGATAAAATAGTTGAAAGCTACACAAGAGAGTCAGGTGTAAGAGGCTTGGAAAAACAAGTGGCAAAGGCAGTACGTTATGCTGCAAAATCTATTGCAATGGAAGAGGATTATAAAGTAACCCCTGAAATTTCTGATTTGACAACAATTTTGGGTCCAGAAAAAGTCCATCGCGATTTGTATGAAAACAATCATGTTGCTGGTGTAGTTACTGGACTAGCTTGGACTTCGGTAGGTGGTGATATATTGTTTATAGAATCTGCTATTTCACCAGGAAAAGGGGGTTTAAGTATTACTGGAAACCTTGGAAAAATAATGAAGGAGTCAGCTACAATTGCTTTAGAATATATTAAAGCTAATGCAACATTTATGGGACTTGCTGATTTTAAATTCGATAAATTCAGTGTTCATATTCATGTTCCAGAAGGAGCTACTCCTAAAGATGGTCCTAGTGCAGGAATTACAATGTTAACTTCTTTAGTTTCGTTATTTACACAAAAACGGGTTAAAAAGCACTTGGCCATGACAGGAGAGATTACCCTGAGAGGCAAAGTATTACCTGTAGGAGGGATTAAAGAAAAAATTCTTGCTGCTAAGCGCTCCAAAATAAAAGAAATTATTCTTTGTGAGGACAATAGTAAAGACATTGATGATATTAATCCTAAATATTTAAAAGGACTTCAGTTTCATTATGTAAGAGAAATGCAGGAAGTTTTATCCTATGCAATAACCACTCAAAATGTAGTTAATGCGAAGAGCTTAAGTCCTAATTAAAGAAAAGGTTATTTTTGATTTATGAAGAAAATAATTATTGCAATCGATGGCTTTGCTGCAACAGGTAAAAGTACTTTGGCAAAAAAAATTTCTACTTCTTTAGGTTACGTATATGTTGATACGGGAGCTATGTACCGGACCGTTACTTATTTTGGGCAACAGCAAAATTCAGGAAACAGTATTGATGTAGAGCAATTGGTAGATTCTCTTTCTCAGGTTAAAATTTATTTTAAAAACAGTGATCATGGACAACAAATATTTCTGAATGACGAAAATGTATCTTCAAAAATTCGTGATTCTAAAGTAAATAATGCCGTTAGCGATATAGCAAGTATCAAAGAAATAAGAGATTTCTTGCTAGCCCAGCAACGTCAAATGGGAAAGGGTAAAGGGATTGTGATGGATGGAAGAGATATAGGGACTGTTGTTTTCCCTAAAGCTGAATGTAAATTTTTTCTAACTGCTTCTCCAGAAATTAGAGCTAGGCGACGTCATAAGGAACAACTTGAGGTAGGTAACCTAGAGTCTTTTGAGGCAGTAATTGAAAATGTTAAAGCTCGTGACTATAAAGACTCAACACGTCTTATTAATCCTCTTAGAAAAGCAGAGTCAGCTACAGAGATTGAAGTGAGTAACCTATCTATTGAAGAAGTTTATCAAAAAATGATAACTCAGATAAACTATACTATTAAAGTGTAATTTACTACATAAAAAAACTATCTAATATTTGTTTATCAATTGATTAAGGCTATATTTGCACGCTTTTAATTGGGAGGAAAAACCGAAAGCAACAACAATTTTATTAATAACTTCTGTGTCTGCAATTAAGGTTTCCCATACACAGAATACAAATCACATCGGAAATGGCCAAAAAACCAACCGAAAAGCCTGTAGCAAAAAGCGCTGAGCCTAAGAAAGCAGTAAAAGTTAAAAAAACAACTACTAAAAAAACAACTGCTAAAAAAACAACTACTAAAAAAACCATTGATAAAAAAGTATCTTCTGAAGTTACAGAAATAGATTCTGCTCCTTTAGTTAAAGAGACTGTTGCTGTGGTTGAAGAAACATCTCTTGTATCCGAAACAACTACAGATATCGCAGTGACAGAAGAAGATAAAGTTTTAAAAGTTGATGAAAAAGCAGTACAAGCTGACTTTCTTGATAAATTTAACTGGCACAATTACCAAGAGGGAATCGATTTAATCGAAGACAAACAGCTTGATGAATTTGAAAAATTAGTAAAAGATAATTTTGTTGATACTTCAGATGAGGATGTAATTGAAGGAGAAGTGGTTTACATGACAGAACGTGAAGCCATTATTGATATTAATGCTAAATCTGAGGGTGTTATTTCACTTAACGAATTTCGTTACAACCCCGACCTAAAAGTAGGTGATAAGGTGGAAGTTATTGTTGATATTCGCGAAGACCGCACTGGTCAATTGGTACTTTCTCATCGAAAAGCACGAGTAATTAAAGCCTGGGAACGTGTCAACAATGCACACGATAATGCTGAAATCGTTAGTGGTTTTGTGAAATGTAGAACTAAAGGGGGTATGATTGTCGATGTTTTCGGAATTGAAGCTTTCTTACCTGGTTCACAAATTGATGTTAAACCGATTCGTGATTATGACCAATATGTGAATAAAACAATGGAATTTAAAGTTGTGAAAATTAATCACGAGTTTAAAAACGTTGTTGTTTCTCATAAAGCTTTAATTGAAGCGGATATTGAAGAGCAGAAAAAAGAGATTATCGGTCAATTAGAAAAAGGACAAGTACTTGAAGGTACTGTGAAAAATATCACTTCATATGGTGTTTTTATTGACCTTGGAGGTGTAGACGGATTAATTCATATCACTGATCTGTCATGGAGTCGAATTAATCATCCTAGTGAAATTTTAGAATTGGATCAAAAATTAAATGTTGTAATTCTTGATTTTGATGACAATAAGTCACGCATTCAATTAGGATTAAAGCAATTGAGTAAGCACCCATGGGATGATATTTCTAATACACTTAAAGAAGGTGAAAAAGTTAAAGGTAAAGTTGTTGTTATTGCAGACTATGGTGCTTTTGTGGAAATCGAAGAAGGTGTTGAAGGCTTAGTTCACGTTTCTGAGATGTCTTGGTCAACTCACTTGCGTTCTGCACAAGATTTCGTTAAAGTTGGTGATGAAGTAGAAGCAGTCATATTATCTATCGATCGTGAGTCAAGAAAAATGTCCTTGGGGATTAAGCAAATTACACCAGATCCATGGACAGATATTACTTCTAAATATCCAATTGGATCAAAGCATTCTGGTTTGGTAAGAAACTTTACTAATTTCGGAGTCTTTATCGAATTGGAGGAAGGTATAGATGGATTAGTTTATATTTCTGACTTGTCTTGGACAAAAAAGGTAAAGCACCCCTCCGAAGTTCTCGCTTTAGGTGATAAAATTGAAGTAATTGTTTTGGAGTTAGATGTTGAAGGACGTAAATTAAGTCTAGGTCACAAACAAACTAAAGATAATCCTTGGGATAAATATGAAAAAGAGTTTGGACTAGATTCCGAGCATAGCGCAAAGATCACAGAAATGGTTGATAAAGGAGCTACAATTCATTTTAATGAAGATATTATCGCTTTTGTCCCTTCACGTCATTTAGAAAAAGAAGATGGATCTAAATTAGGAAAAGGTGAAGAAGCTGTTTTTAAAATCATTGAATTCAATAAAGAATTTAAAAGAGTAGTAGCATCGCACACTGTACTTTTCAGAGAGCAAGAAATCAAAAACTTTAAACGAAGCCCTAAGAACGTTGCTTCCGCTAATGCCGATAAAACTACTCTTGGAGATTTAGATGCTTTGGCAAATTTAAAAGAACAAATGAATAATGATAAATAATTATCATTTGTGATATACATTTTAAAAACCCTCCATTAGGAGGGTTTTTTTTATACTTTAGAAAATAATACTTTTGTATAATATTACATTTATGACACCTAAAGTCCTTCTTAGCGAAAAAAAAGTTAGCATTATGTTAAACAGGCTATGTTGTCAGTTAATAGAATGTCATGGAGACTTTTCTCAGACTGTTTTGGTAGGCCTCCAGCCAAGAGGAGTGTTACTTCTAAATCAACTCGTTCAATTACTTAAAGAAAACGGTATACTTTCCATTCAAAAAGGAAAACTAGACACTACCTTTTTTAGAGATGATTTTCGAAGAAATGAAATTCCTCACAATGCCAATACTACAGAAATGGAAATTAACATAGAAGGAAAAAATGTTGTTTTGATCGACGATGTTTTATTTACAGGAAGAAGTATACGATCTGCACTTACTGCAATTGATAGTTACGGCCGACCCAATTCTATTGAATTGTTAGTTCTTGTTGATCGACGTTTTAGTCGTCACCTCCCTATTCAACCTGATTACTTAGGAGCTCAAATCGATGCTTTACAAGGAGATAAAGTAAAAGTAGTGTGGTCAGATAATACATCAAATAATATTGTTTACCTAGAAAAACAAAACCAATGAAAACCTTAAGTGTTTCTCACCTTTTAGGGATAAAGAATCTTAAACTAGAAGATTTGCACTTAATTTTTGAAACGGCAAATCATTTTAAAGAAGTTATTAATCGACCAATAAAAAAAGTACCTAGTCTTAGGGATATTACAATTGCTAATCTATTTTTCGAAAATAGTACTCGGACAAAACTATCTTTTGAGTTAGCTGAAAAACGTCTCAGTGCAGATGTAATAAATTTTTCAGAAGCTCATTCTTCAATTAATAAAGGCGAGACATTAGTGGATACAGTTAATAATATTTTAGCAATGAAAGTAGATATTGTAGTAATGCGACATCCGAATTCGGGAGCAGCCCATTACATTTCTAAACATGTCAAATCGTGTATTATTAATGCAGGAGATGGGACTCACGAGCATCCATCACAAGCCTTACTTGACACATTCTCACTTCAAGAAAAATTTGGTGACTTAACAGGAAGACGCATAGCTATTGTTGGCGACATCCTTCATTCAAGAGTTGCCTTATCAAATATATATGCTTTAAAAATGTTGGGAGCTGAGGTGCGTCTTTGTGCCCCTAAGTCTTTACTTCCTAAACACATTGAATCAATGGGCGTGAGTGTTTCAACAGACTTAATGGAAGTTTTGAATTGGTGTGATGCAGTCAATATGCTTCGTGTACAAAACGAACGTATGGAGTTGAGTTATTTTCCAAATACACGTGAGTACAGTCAAAATTTTGGCCTTACGGGAGAACGTTTATGTCAGTTAAGAAAAAAAATAGTAGTGCTTCATCCTGGACCAATTAATCGTGGGGTTGAAATCACTAGTGAAGTTGCTGATTCTGAACAGGCTATAATTTTAGATCAAGTTGAAAATGGAGTAGCAGTTCGTATGGCTATAATATACCTTTTGGCCTCTAAATTGAATATTCCTTTAAAATGATACACTGGGAAGATAATAACATAGCATATTTAAAAGCTGAAACTTTAATTCAAAACAAAGAGATTTTTTTTTCCACACTCACAGAAAGAGAGGGTTTTGATTTAATTTTGGATTGTAAAAATTATTTATTCAATCTTTCAGAATTTGAATACATTGCTTTACATCAACAAAAAGAAGGAAATTGCTTTGTTCTAATACTTTCGTCAGAACAATCACATAATTTACCGTCAGAATGGATTGCAGTTCCCACAAAAAAAGAAGCATTAGATTTTATTTCCTTTGAACAAATGCAACGTGATTTAGGCTTTTAAGATTATGGAATTAACCATATTAGGTTGTCATTCGGCAACCCCAAGAGAAAATAAGCATACAACTTCTCAGTTATTGGAAGTAGGTGGCAATCTATTTTTAATTGATTGTGGAGAAGGAACTCAAATTCAATTACGTAAATCAAAAATTAAATTTTCTCGTATTAAGCATATTTTTATTTCTCATTTACACGGAGATCATTTTTATGGTTTAATTGGACTTATAAGTACTTTTAGATTGTTAGGGAGAACTGTAGCATTAGACATTTATGGGCCTAAGGGAATAAAGGAAATTATTACATTACAATTAAAACTAGCAAAATCATGGACAGATTATCCTCTTAATTTTCATGAATTAAAAAATGATTCTAGTGATATTATTTTTGAAGATGAGACATTAAAAGTAACTACTTTGCCATTAGATCATAGGATCTATACAAATGGGTTTTTATTTGAAACGAAACCTACAAAACGTAAAATAAATTTAGAAACAATTAAAGACTTCGATTTACTCCCTATCCAATTTCAACAATTAAAGCAAGGAGCTGATATTATACTTCAAGATGGCAGAGTTATAGAAAATGATGCACTTACATTACCTCCTTGTAAATTAAAAAAATATGCTTACTGTAGTGACACAGCCTATTTCGAAACTATAGTGCCCTTGATAAAAGATGTTGATTTACTTTATCATGAAGCTACTTTTTTAGAAAAAAACAGTGAATTAGCAAGAAAAACAAAACATAGTACAGCAAAACAAGCTGCTCAAATTGCTAAAATGTCGAATGTCAAACAACTAATGTTGGGACATTTTTCTAATCGTTACCCGAATAAAGAAGATTTTATTAAAGAAGCATCAATAGTATATCAAAATGTTATTTTAGCGGAAGACCTAAAAACTTTTATAATATAACACGGATGGTTTGTAACTTGTGAAGATATGGAACAGGAAAATTTAGGATATTTACGAAAATCCTATCAAAAAGGGTCATTGAATATTAAAGACATTCAAAATGATCCCATGATTTTTTTTAAAAATTGGTTTGATCAAGCAAAAAATACTCCAGCGATTGAAGAAGCAAATGCAATGACTCTTTCAACTTTAGGGCTGGATGATTTTCCTAAATCTAGAATTGTTCTCTTAAAAGCATTCAATGAGCAAGGATTTGTTTTTTACACCAATTATCAGAGTGAAAAAGGAACAGCTATAGCTCATCACTCTAAAGTTGGTTTATCCTTTTTTTGGCCATCACTTGAGAGGCAAGTAATTATTAAAGGAGAAGCCATGAAGGTAAGCGACGAAGCATCCAATTCATATTTTCATTCTCGGCCCAAGGGAAGTCAAATTGGAGCGATAGTGTCCGATCAAAGTAAAGTTATTTCTGATCGCTCTATTATGGAAGCTAAGTTAGGGGCTTTAGAAATTGAATATGCGGAAAAAAGTGTACCACGTCCAGAACATTGGGGTGGATATGTCGTTGTCCCTCAGTGTATTGAATTTTGGCAAGGCAGACCGAATCGTTTACACGATCGAATTCGTTGTCATGCTCAGGGTGATTTTTGGAATATTGAACGTTTAGCTCCTTGATATGAAAGAATTGATTCTTTTGCGTCACGCAAAGTCTTCATGGGAATATGCAGTTTCTGATCGAAACCGACCACTTACAGAAAAAGGAATGAATCGAATTACAAAAATGGCTATGGCAAGCTCTACTCTTTTTAAAAAACAAGAAATTATTTTTTCAAGCCCAGCAAATCGAGCGATGCATTCAGCATTAATCCTTATGAATACATTACAGATTGATCTTAAAAAATTTAAAGTGAATGAAACGCTTTATACTTTTGATTTGTCTTCTGTGCTTCATTTTATTTATTCCATAGGAGATCATCATGAAAAAGTCATTTGTGTGGGGCATAATCCCGCCTTTACTTCTGCAATAAATTACTTAAGTGACACAAAAATAGGAAATCTTCCTACTGCAGCCTGGGCAAGAATTCTATTTTCAGAGACTCAATGGTCAAAAGTGACTAATGGGAAATGTAATTTAGGTTTACCAAAAGAGATTTTATAATAATATGAAAGAAGATGAACTTTACATAAATCGTGAAATTAGTTGGTTAGATTTTAATGCCAGAGTACTTCAAGAAGCAGCAGACCAAAAAGTTCCTCTTTTGGAGCGTCTAAGATTTATAGGAATTTTTTCAAATAATTTGGATGAATTTTTTCAAGTAAGATATGCTACAGTCCAAAGGATCGCTCAATCTGACAAAACAGGGAGAAAGATTTTTGGAGGTAAAAATGCTAAAGATCTGTTAAAAGCAATTACTCAAAAAGTAATTGTACAACAAAAAGAAACAAACAAAATCCTTTCAGACATTAAAAAGGAGCTTGAAAAGGAGCAGATTTATTTTGTCAATGAAAAAAACGTTTTTGAAGAACATCAAGAGTTTCTAAAAGAATACTTTATTCAAAAAGTTAGTCCTGCTTTAATGACAATTATCATTTCAGATAACCTTGCTCAAGATCTATCGAATAATCATGCTTTTTTAGCTGTAAAATTATCTTTTCCTGATCCTAAGCAGCTCAAAAATCAATATGCCTTAATAGAGATTCCAACAGAATTGGATCGTTTTATTGTATTACCCTCGATAGGTAATAAAAAATATGTAATGTTTTTAGACGATTTGATTCGTTATCATTTTCATTTAATTTTTAATTTCTTTGAGTATTCAAATATTGAAGCCCATATGATTAAGGTTACCAGGGATGCTGAACTGGATATGGAAGGAGATGTTTCAAAAAGTTACATTAATAAAATTGTTGAGAGTGTAAGGGAGCGAATTTTGGCAGAGCCAGTTCGTATGGTATATGACAAAGAAATTCATTTAGAGACGTTAACTACACTTAAAGGTTTGATGGGAATTGATTCTACTGATAGTTTGATTCCAGGGGGAAGGTATCATAACAGAAAGGACTTTATGAATTTCCCTCAATTAAATAGAAACGACCTACAGTATAATAAAATGCTTCCTATACCCATTGAAGGACTGTCTCTAGAGAAAAGTATTTTTAAAGCTATAGAAGAAAAAGATTATCTATTATATACTCCTTATCATAGTTTCTCATTTGTGATTAAATTTTTAAGGGAAGCCGCTTTAGATCCAATAGTCAACTCAATTAAAATAACTATTTACCGTTTATCTCAACTTTCTAATGTAGCAAGTGCTTTAATTAATGCAGCCAAAAACGGGAAGAAAGTGTTGGTTCAAATTGAACTTCAAGCACGTTTTGATGAAACTAATAATATTATCTATGCAGAACAAATGCAGGAGGCAGGGGTTGAGTTGATTTTTGGAATCCCCGGATTAAAGGTGCACTCAAAAATTTGTGTAGTAGAAAAAAGAATAGAAGGAAAAAATAAACGTTACGGCTTTATAAGTACAGGAAATCTTAACGAGGATACTGCCAAGATTTATACTGATTATACACTTTTTACTTCAAATCCTGAGGTTCTTAAAGAAGTTAATAAGGTTTTTAATTTTCTTCAAGTACACTACAAACTAAAAAAATACAAGCACTTAATTGTTTCCCCTCATTACACCCATGCAGCATTGGTGAAAATGATTAATAAAGAAATAGAAAACAAAAAGGCTGGTTTGCCTTGTGGTATTAAATTGAAACTGAATGCCATTACTAATTTTTCTATGATAAACAAACTCTATGAGGCAAGTCAAGCTGGAGTTTCAATTCAAATGGTGGTTAGAGGAATATGCTGTTTAATTCCTGGGGTAAAGGATATGAGTGAAAATATTGAAGTGATAAGTATTGTTGACCGCTATTTGGAACATCCTCGTTTATACATTTTCGAAAATGGAGGAAAACAGAAAGTATATATTTCCTCTGCAGATTTCATGACTCGAAATATAGAAAATAGAGTTGAGGTTGCCGCCCCTATTTATGATGTAAGTCTTAAAAAACAAATAATTGACGTTTTTGACATTATTTGGATGGATAATGTAAAATCTAGGATAATCAATAAAAAACCTCAAAATAAATTTAGAAAAACTTCTGATAAACCTGTGCGATCTCAGTGGGCTATTTATGACTATTATAAAAAGCTATAGTCATGAAGATTAGAAAATACGCTGCTATTGATATAGGTTCTAATGCATTAAGAATGTTAGTGTCCAATGTTGTGGAGCATGAAAAGGAAATAGTTTTTTTAAAAAATGCATTAGTTCGTGTTCCTATAAGATTAGGAGATGACGCATTTGTAAAAGGAAGAATATCTGATAGTAATATCAAACGAGTTATAAAATCAATGAAGTCTTTCAAATTATTAATGGAAGTCCATGGTGTTAAAGAATATCTTGCCTACGCAACTTCTGCACTGAGAGATGCTGAAAACGGAACAAATGTTATCCAAAAAGTTCTTGAAAAAGCAAGAATGAAAATTGAAATTATTGATGGTAAAAAGGAAGCTAAAATCATTTCCAACACCAATGTTTTTGATACTATTAGTAAAGAAAAAACTTTTCTCTATGTAGATGTTGGAGGTGGAAGTACCGAGTTTACTGTTTTGATAAAAGGAAAAAGAGTATATTCAAAATCGTTTAAAATTGGAACGGTTCGTTTGTTGAATTATAAGGTGAATGATGAAACTTGGCAAGCTGCAGAAGCATGGGTTAAGAAGCATACATCAGAACATGAAAAAATCTATTTACTGGGTACAGGAGGGAATATCAATAAGCTTTATAAAATGGCTGGGATTAAAGAAGGGCGTCCACTCAGTTACCTTACTCTCTCCTCTTTATTTAATCAATTAAATTGTCTCACTTACGAAGAAAGAATTATAAAAATTGGATTGAATCCAGACAGATCCGATGTTATTATACCAGCGACCAAATTATTTTTAAAAATCCTAAATTGGAGTGGTGCAAAGGTCATTTATGTTCCCAAAGTAGGACTTTGTGATGGCATGATTAGGGAGCTTTGTCAAAATAAATAGGAGATACAGATCTTTAGAAATCTAAATCAAATGTAGTTCGAAGCTTTTCTAAAGCAGGGTTAATTTTTAATAAATATTGGTATTTTTCGTTTGGTGAAAACACACTTTCTTCTCTTATTTTTTCAGTAACCTCTAGTTTAATAGTGATACTTTGATTGTTTAGGGCATTACGTAAAAAGGGAAGTAAGCGCTCCATTTCACTTATCATTTCAACTTGATTCATTTTATTGGCAACAGAAAAAATGAGTTCAAAACCACTACTTTTAATTACTTTATTCATGCCTAAAATAGAAGCAATATTGTTTTTCCCTTCCTTTTTAACATCTTCTAAATATTGATTCCATAGTGTTTCTATTTGATGGAGTTCAAAGGGATCTTCGGGAATTTTAGTTTCTATAACTTTAGGTTGACTTTTCTCTTTGGCTGCTTTCTTTAGAGCGATACTAGAAAGGGAAAAGCCTGAAACTCTATTGGATGATGCTTTAGAAGATTTATATTCTTGAATTTTGGATTCAACTTTTGGTACTTCAGTTTTTGGAGGTGTATTTTTACTAAGCTTTTCTTTAATTACTTTTGGAGTAGAATAAGGTGTGACATCTATTTTTGGAGAAGACGTTTCTTCTTTTTTTAGAAGGGACTTATTTTTTAATTTAGATGCGGGTATTATGTATCCTTTTTTTTTTCTCCATTAAAATGGAGCGAGGCAAGTTGCATCAAGCAGAGTTCAACGTGAACCCTCTTATTTTTACAATTTTTATATCCAATTTCGAAGGTATTGATTAAACATATAGCGTCTAGCAGATAATCCGAGGTTAGTGAAGTAGTTAAGTTGGTGTAGACTTCTTTTATACTAGATCCAACTTCCATTAAGCTTAAGGTTTTCGGATCCTTAGCCAACATTAAATTGCGAAAGTGATCTCCTAAGCCACTGATAAATTGTAAGTTATCAATACCTCTGTGAAGCAATTTATCATAAGTAGTTAAAATTCGAGGAATATCATTTTTAAAAATCATATCACCAAGATCTGCATATGTTTGGTGGTCAAGAATATTTAAATTATCAGCCACAGCAACCGCAGTTAAATTACCTTGTGTAAAACTAACCATTCTATCAAAGATGGATAAAGCATCTCTTAATGCACCCTCAGCTTTTTGTGCAATTAGATATAAAGCATTTTCTTCAAAAAACAAGTTTCTATCAGATGCAATCTTTACCAAATACTTTTGGATGTCTAGTATTGATATTCTTTTGAAATCATATACTTGACAACGAGAGAGAACTGTTGGAATGATCTTATTCTTTTCGGTTGTGGCTAAAATAAAAATTACATGCTTTGGAGGTTCCTCTAAGGTTTTAAGAAATGCATTAAAAGCTTGTGAAGAAAGCATGTGTGCTTCATCTATTATATACACCTTGTGAGTTCCAATTTGCGGAGGAATTCGTACTTGCTCATTAATTTTACGAATGTCTTCAACGGAATTATTGGAAGCAGCATCCAATTCAAAAATATTGAATGAATAGTCTCCATCTTTAGTTGAAGTGTTACTGTTTATTTGTTTTGCTAAGATTCTGGCACAGGAAGTCTTTCCAACCCCTCTTGGACCACAAAAGAGTAATGCCTGTGCCAATTGATTTGTATCAAGGCAATTTTGTAAGGTTTTTGTAATACTTTCTTGTCCTACTACTTCCTTAAAAGATCTGGGTCTATATTTTAAAGCTGATACAACAAATGCGTCCATGTAATACAAAGATATAAATCAAGAGAGTTTTCTCTATTTATGTATGAGGATATTCCCCTTTAATTATTAACAAAAGGCTAACTTTGCACTGCAGGCCATCTTATCGCTCTTTTCTAATGAATTGAGAGGAAAGTCCGGACACCACAGAGCAGCATAGCGGGTAACACCCGCCCTTTGAAAGAAGCGGACTAGTGCAACAGAAAGCAAGTACAGTTCGGCTGTAGTGAAACCAGGTAAACTCTATGCGGTGCAACGCCAAGTATATCTACAATTAAGAGCGGCTCGTTCAATGTAGAAGGGTAGGCGGCTTGAATGTGAAAGTAATTTTACATCCAGATAAATGATAAGACTCGACAGAATCCGGCTTATCGGCCTGCTTTTTTACTCAAAAAAGGAAAATACACTACCACCATAGTTTCTTGAAAAATTAAAACCTTGTCCCTTGGATAGATCAATGAAATTACTATGCTCAAAAATAATTGTACCATTTTTTTTTAGATTTTTTCTTGCTTGATCCAAAAGTATCAAATAAGTTTCACCAAACCAATCATAGGGGGGGTCAGCAAATATCAAATCATAAGAAGCTATATTTTTTTCAAGAAAAGTAATTGATTCGCCCTGTAAACAATTAATGTCTAATTCAAGTTCAGCTGCAGTTTTTTGTGTAAAATTTATGCAATGACGATTTTGATCAACTGCTAAAATTTTTTTTACCCCACGTGAAGCAAACTCGTAACTAATGTTTCCAGTGCCAGAAAAAAGGTCTAAAACCTCTAAGGACTTTAAATCCATTCGGTGTTGAAGTATGTTAAAAAGTCCTTCTTTTGATCGATCTGTTGTTGGGCGAACAGGTAATTTTTTTGGTGCAGAAATTCTACGTCCTTTGTGTGTCCCTGAAATGATTCGCATTAGCTAAAACATTGTGACAAAAAAGGAGCATTATGATTTTCGACAGCCTGTTTGCCGATAATGAACTCTTGATGAAAATGAATATTTTGATGGTAAATTTTAATTACATTATAAAATGAATTAAATAAATCAATTTTACCTAAAAAGATAATATCAAAAGCATTGCTTTCTAATTTAAATTGTTCGACTACAAAAAAGGTATAATAAAGAAATTCATCTTCACTTAGAACGCTAAATCTATTATGAAAAACAATAGATTTATCCATAGTTAAAAATAGATCCATACAGTCTTTTTGAAGATGAATATATAATTGAGTTTTTGTAGTTGCTATATTTAATATAGTTCTTGAAAGTAATGAATTGTAATGTGTTTCTTGAAAATCATTTATAATATCTTCTAAAATTATTTTTACCTTTTTGGGATAAGAATAAACATTTACAAGGTTACTTTGATCTGGCGCATCATATTGAAAATAAGATTTTCTGTTGTTTGTTTTATAATGTTTTAAATAGCGTTCCAAATTTGCTTCATCGAAGAGGGCTTTTGGCACAAAAGTAGATGGGTCCTCAAAGTGAACGAGACTAATAGAGGAAAATGTATTTTTTGGATAGCAGTCTATAAGTTCTTCAAAAGCTTTTTTAAATTCTTTCTGGTCATTATTTGTAGGTAAAAAATCTATTTTGCTTTTGCTACAAAAAGAAAATCCATTCGCAAAAGAGTGAATGGATAATTCATTATGTTGTATGATTTTATTCCTATTTGGCATCAAAAATGGTTGGCCAGTTTCCATTAGTACTAATAGTGGTAAGGGATCCCAAAACAATTTCGGGACCATTAACACCATCTACAGCTATAGTTTCGTTCTCCTGCTTAATTAGATCTTTATTTTGGTCAAAAAGGATCACACTTTTTTTAACTTTAACTTCAAATACAGGAACTTTATATCCGTTCTTATCAATTACTTTTGATGCAATTTCAAATTTTTGTCTGTTCACTCCATTAATAGGGATAAAAGCCATTTCTTTATATTTATCGGAATTTTTAAAAAGGGAATCTTTTACTTCAACTGTTCCTAATGTATCTATAACGACTACTTCACGAAGCATATCTATTCTGTATATCCGGTCGTATTCTAAAAATGAAGAATCTCTCTTTTCAATAAGTGTAAAATGCCCTTTATCTACAAATTCTATCAAACTGTCGAAATTATCAGAAAAAACACCTTTAACATCTTTGTAAGCAATTTGAGCCGATCTAATATCTTTTAAACGATCAATTACTGTCGCGTAACGTTCGTTTTTCTTTTGATTGAATTGTAAGGGACCATTGATAGAATCATAAATCTTGTAAGCAAAAAATATAGATGCTACCCATAGAATGACTTGAATGCCTATTTTCATTGTTTTATGTAAATTTATTAAAACAAATCTACAAATTTTTTTGACTCAGAAAAGTATTTAAAATGATTTATATTTAGACTTTATTTACTTTATGACCCAAGAGAAATTTCTTCACGAACTCGAAACTAGTTTTCCTTTTCCCCCAACTAAATCTCAGATTGAATGGTTTCCTCAAATTACTAATTTTATTTTTTCAAAAGAAAAGAATACTGCATTTTTGTTAACAGGTTATGCAGGAACAGGGAAAACAACTTTAATAGGTTCTTTAGTTAAACAACTGAAGCTTGCTGATCATAAAGCAATTTTAATGGCACCAACAGGACGAGCGGCAAAAGTTATGTCAACTTATTCAAGATTTTCTGCAAAAACGATTCATAAACAGATTTATTATCCTAAGCCTGAATCAAGAGGTAAAATGCAGTTTCAGCTTAAAGCAAATAAATTTCGTAAAACTATTTTCATTATTGATGAGGCTTCAATGATTGGAGATGATCGACAAAATGCAAAACTTTTTGAAAATGGGTCTTTACTTCATGATGTTGTTCAATATGTTAGTAGTGGAGATCAATGTAGGTTAATTTTTGTAGGTGATCCAGCACAATTACCACCGGTTCACCTAAACATAAGTCCAGCATTAGACCCAGAAGAGTTAACACAGTTTCATTTTGATAAAATATACAGTGTAAAATTAGATGCAGTAGTTCGTCAAGCAAAAGACTCTGGAATATTAAATAACGCTACACTCCTGCGCTCACAATTAAACAATAATGTTTACGATCAATTTAAATTTAATGTCAAAGGTTTTTCAGATATTTTATATACTAACAATGGGATGGATCTTTTTGAGGCAATTGAAAATGCATTTAGAGACTCTGGGACAGATCAAACAATCTTTATCGTTCGATCTAATAAGCGTGCTAATATCTACAATGAAAATATTAGAAAACGTATTTTGGGACTTGAAGATGAACTTTCTGTTGGAGATCAATTAATGGTTGTAAAGAATAATTATTTCTGGTTAACACCAGAATCCAAGCCTGGATTTATTGCTAACGGAGACGTGGTTCGAGTGGATGCAATTCAGTCTAAAAAAGAGCTCTATGGATTTTCTTTTGCTGAGGTATCAGTAAGTTTGGTTGATTACCCAGAAGAAGATTCGTTTGATACAGTATTACTTTTAAATACATTAAAGTCAGAAACACCTTCACTTTCCTACGAAGAAGGCAATCGATTATATCAGGAAGTTTTAGAAGATTATGCTTCAGAAAAGTCTAAATACAAAAAATTTTTAAAAGTCAAGAATAACTCTTATTTCAATGCCTTACAAGTAAAGTATTCCTATGCAGTAACTTGTCATAAATCACAAGGAGGGCAATGGGAAAATGTATTTATTGAAAAACCATATCTTGCAGAGGGGCCAGATAGGGATTACCTTCGATGGTTATATACAGCAATAACACGTGCTAAAAAGCAACTATTTATGATTGGTTTTCCAGATGACGATTTTCTAACAATTGAATGAAAATGATGCGTATTTTATCTAGATTTTTATTTAATTTTTTATTAAGATGGGAATTGGTAGGAACTTTTCCTAAAATACCTAAATATATTGTTGCTGTAATTCCTCATACTAGTTGGTTAGATTTTTTCATTGGCATATTGGTTAGAAGTGTTTCTGGTGAAATGATTAATTTTGTTGGGAAAAAGGAATTATTTAGCCCTTTAACATCTTGGTTTTTCAAAGGCATGGGGGGTGCTCCTATAGATCGATCAGGAAATACAGGTTCAGTAGATTCAATGGTTGCAGTTTTTGAAGCACATGAAAAATTTAGAATTGCACTTGCTCCTGAGGGAACACGTGAAAAGGTGACAAAATTGAGAACGGGTTTTTATCACATCGCAAAAAAGGCTAAAGTACCTATTGTTCCTGTTAGTTTTGACTATGCAAATAAAAGGGTCAAAGTCCATCCCATTTTTTATCCAACAACAGATGAAAAAAAAGATTTTAAATTCTTTGAGGGACTGTTCAAAGGGGTAAAGGGATATTCCCCAGAGAAGAGTTTCTAACTATTCTTTGATATCTAGAGCATGATAAACCTGATGTACATCCTCGTCCTCTTCAATTTTCTCAATCAGACTTAAAACTTCCTGCTGTGCTTCTTTATTAAGTTGTTTAGTAATTTGAGGGATACGATCAAAACCAGAAGAAAGAATTTCAAATGACCTTCGCTCTAACTCTTTTTGTAATTCACCAAAGTTTTCGAAAGGAGCATATAATAATAATCCATCCTCGTCAACAAAAACTTCCTCTACTCCGTAATCGATAAACTCAAGTTCAATTTTTTCTAAATCAAGGCCAGTTTGATCAATCCTAAAGTTACAGATCCGATCAAACATGAATTCTACTGACCCTGCTGTACCAAGATTTCCATTTGCTTTATTGAAATAAGATCGAACATTAGCAACCGTTCTGTTATTGTTGTCTGTAGCAGTTTCTACTAAAATAGCAACACCATTTGGAGCGTAACCTTCAAAGAGAACTTCTTTAAAGTCACTGGTATCTTTATCAGAAGCCTTTTTTATGGCGCGCTCAACATTTTCTTTAGGCATGTTGGCAGCTTTTGCGTTTTGAATTACAGCTCGAAGTCTTGAATTATTTTCAGGATCTGGACCTCCTTCTTTAACAGACATTACAATGTCTTTCCCAATTCGAGTAAATGTTTTGGCCATTGCAGACCAGCGTTTCATTTTTCTTGCTTTTCGAAATTCAAAGGCTCTTCCCATTATGTTTTATTTTGAGCTAAAATAAAAAAATTAGCGGTGCTTTCTTGAGTCAACTAAGGTAAGATCATCGATTATATTTGTATAAGAGGGGAGTAGGTTGCTTGGAAGCTTATTCTCTTTGGGTAAAGTAGCTAAATACCGAATTTTATTGGAAGTAAATACTTGTTTAAATATCCCTGGTTTATAATGTCTTTTTTCTACAATTGTTTTAATAAAATCAAAATGTGAAATCAAATCGGAACTCCCTAAATGAAAAATACCTGTCCTCTGTTGATTGATTAAATAATGTATTTGTTGACTTAATCGGATATCGCTATTTACATTTATAATGGTATTTGGAAAAACTTCAATAGGGAGATCTTCTCTTAAAGCAGTGTCAATTTCAAGAGTACGTGGGGCATTTAATCCAAAAATCATAGGCAATCTTGCAATGGTATATTTACCAGTAGCAAGACGCATTAGTTGATTTTCAATTTTTATCTTGAAACGTCCGTAAATACTTTCTGAGAGCGTTTTGTCATATTCATAAGATGGGTAATGTAGGAAAGAGTCAAAAACATTAGCAGAAGATAAAAACAGAATTCTACAATTTTTATTTTTTATATAATCTGCTAGAAAGCTGTGTGTTTCTAATTGCGCGTTAAAATCACCTCTTAAAGAGGATATTATCAGTTTAGGTTGTACTTCTCTGAGAATGACTTGAGGACTATCTTCTTCGATATTCAATGGAAAGAAGTGCTTATTTTTAGTAAAATATTTGGATGAATTATAGGTGGCAAATGTATTGTAATAGGGAGCTAATTCTTTGTAAAGAGTATTCCCAATATAACCACTCCCGCCTAATATTAAAATAGATTTCAAGATTTATTTTTTTATGAAGGGTAGTTTTACAACTCGTGCAAAACAATTTTTTTCTCTAATACGTATTACAATTTCAGTATCGAGTTTAGAATAATTTTTAGCCACATACCCTAAGCCTATTCCTTGAGACAAGATTGGAGAATGTGTTCCTGAAGTTACATTTCCGATTAATTCTCCTGAACGATTAACAATCTCATACCCTGATCTTGGAATACCCTTTGTATCCAGAACAAATCCAACTAACCTTTTTGAAATTCCTTGTTGCTTTTGGAGTTTTAACATTTTAGAATTAAACGTTCCAGTTTCAAGTTTTGTGACCCATCCTAACCCAGCGGCAAGGGGAGAGGTGTGGTCATTTATTTCATTACCATATAAGCAATAGCCCATTTCTAAACGTAGTGTGTCGCGAGCAGCAAGTCCAGCAGGAACGATATTAAATCCCGATCCAGCCTCCATAATAGCACGCCATATTTCAGGAGCTTTATTAGCTGGAAAATAAATTTCAATTCCCCCAGAACCAGTATAACCTGTGGTTGCAATCAAGGTGTTTTCACAACCTGCAAAAGTGGCTGATGTATGGGCATAATAGGGAAGATTGATTAAGCTAACATTAGTTAATTTTTGCATGGCTTCAATAGCTTTCGGTCCTTGGATGGCCAATAGAGCCGTTTCTTCAGACTTATTTTCAAGCGTTGCTCCAAAATTCAAATTATGTTTTTCTACCCAATTCCAATCTTTTTCAATGTTTGAGGCATTTACCACTAACAGATATTCAGCTTCTTTTAAGCGATAAACAATTAAATCATCTACAATACCCCCTGCTTCGTTTGGAAAATAATTGTATTGTGCCTTTCCAATGGTAATTTTTAAAATATTATTACTACAGATATATTGCAAAAGATCAAAGGCTTTAGGACCTGAAACCAAAAATTCTCCCATGTGTGAAACATCAAAAACACCTAAATTATTTCTTACAGAAAGATGTTCTTTAGTGACTCCAATGTATTGCACAGGCATTTCATATCCACCAAATGGTGTCATTTTAGCATTGAGCTCCAAATGTGTACTGTAGAGTGTTGTTTTTTTCATAATTTCATACTAAAATATAATAATGCTAATTTTAATAAAGTTAAAACGAGTTAACATGCCGCTCACATGTTTTATTGGATTACTTTTTTTATCCTTTTCTATTTTAGCTCAAAAGTCGGAACTTTCAACTGAATTTCATAAAAAAAGACGTGAACAATTACGTGAAAAACTTCCAAAAAATAGTGTGTCTATTTTTTTTTCTGCTCCAGTTCGAAATAGAGCCAATGATGTAGACTTCGAATATCACCCTGATCCAAATTTTTATTACCTAACAGGGTGGAATGAACCGCATGCAGTTTTGTTAGTTTATAGTAATCCACAAAAAGATATTGAAGGTACTTATCACGAAAAATTATACGTAAGAGATCGAGATGCTAGAAATGAAATGTGGAACGGAAAACAATTAGGCATTGAAGGGGCACAAAAAATGGGATTAGATCGAGTTACAAGTAAAACAAAATTTTCTAAAGAGCAAACTGATTTTAAAAGATTTGATACTGTTTTAATGTTCGACTTTATAAATGATGTTCGCGATGGTAGAGATGATTCAAGTGATTTATTTGATTTGCAGCAGCAGTTTAAAAAGGCGATTAATTATCCAGATAATTTTGATGCAGATCGCTATCGTCTTTATAAAAAAATACGAACGGCATCGGGTGCAGAGGTAACCAATTTAAAAAAAAGAATTTCCTTCATGATGGTTAGTGACACTACCCTAAGGCACGATCTTGTCATCCAAGATTTTATGCAGCTAGGTGATAATAAAATTCTTACAGATTTGAAGATACAGAGTGCCTTTTTAGTTAAGGATTATAATTTTGATATCGATCAATTAACATATATAATGGCAAGTTTAAGAGAGAGTAAAACTGCTGAAGAAATTCGATTGATTAAAAAAGCTGTTCGCATTTCTGCACAAGGGCAATTGGAAGTAATGAAAGCGATTCATCCTGGAATGACAGAGCGAGAAGTTCAAGGTATTCATCAATTGGTTTTCAAGAAGTATGGTGCAGCCCACGAGGGTTATCCCTCCATTGTGGGTGCGGGAGATAATGCTTGTGTTTTGCATTATATAACGAATGACAAAATTGATCTAAAAAAGCAATTAATATTAATGGATTTGGGCGCTGAATATAAAGGTTACACAGCTGATGTCACTCGAACGATACCTGTTTCTGGAACTTTTACTGGTGAACAAAAAGCACTCTATCAAATCGTATATGATGCTCAAACTGCTGGAATTAATGCAGCAGTAAATGGAGCTAGTTTTAGTGCGGTGTCTGATGCAACTTATGCAGTAGTTCAAAAAGGTCTTTTGGAATTGGGATTAATTGAAAGTGAAGAGCAGTACAGACGATATTTACCTCACGGAATTGCACATCATATTGGCTTGGATGTTCATGATCCTGGGTTATATAAAAATCTTTCTCCCAATATGGTTATTACCGTTGAGCCTGGAATCTATATTCCCAGAGGAAGCCCATGTGACTCCATATGGTGGGATATTGGTATTCGTATTGAAGATGATATATTGATTACTGAGAATGGTCCTGTAAATTTGTCAGAAGATGCTCCAAGAAGTTGGCAAGAAATTGAAAAAGTAATGCAAGAAAAGAGTCCGCTAGATGATTTTGTTCTTCCAGCATTAACAATCGATTAGCGCTTTAAAAGAAAGGTTTTTAACTGTTCGTAAGAGTGAATGGAAATACTCGATTTTTCTCGATTTAAAACATGTTTTATTCGTTCAGGAACTTCAACCGATGTTTTAAGAGTCCTTTCCACTATATCAACAAATTTAATAGGATGAGCTGTCTCTAAAAAGAGTCCTTGGTAGGCCTCTTTTGAATTTTTTAAAAATTCTTTTAACCCTAAATACCCAACTGCACCGTGCGGATCAGCAGTATACCCAGATATTTTATAAATTTCTTTAATAGCCTTTTTAGTTTGAGAATCGGTGTAGTAATATCCTTTAAGAATTTTTTTGAGTTTAAAAATATCATTATTAAATAACTTTTGAATTCGGATGAAATTGCTAGGGTCTCCAACATCCATTGCATTTGAAATTGTAGATTTTGATTTTTTAGGTGAATAAACACCTGAATTTAAGTAACTTGGCACGGTATTGTTTATGTTAGTACTGGCAATTAATTGATCTATTGGTAATCCCATTTGCTGTGATACTAGACCAGCACAAATATTTCCAAAATTTCCACTTGGTACAGAAATCGCTAACTTTTTATTAGGATGTATTCTGTTTTTATAAGCAATAAAATAATAGAACATTTGTGAGAGCCATCGTGCAATATTGATAGAATTAGCTGAAGTCAATGACATACTTTGAATTAAATCCTGGTCAATAAAGGCACTTTTCACCATGTCTTGACAATCATCAAAAGCTCCATCTACTTCAATTGCTGTTATATTTTCTCCGAGTGTAGTAAGTTGTTTTTCTTGAATTTCACTTACTTTTCCTTTAGGATATAAAATAACCACATCGACTCCTTTAACTTTATAAAATCCATCAGCAACTGCACCCCCTGTGTCTCCAGAAGTGGCTACAAGAACAGTTAGCTTTTCATCTTTATTATTTATATTAGCATAAGCTAGGCAACGAGCCATAAACCGTGCACCAACATCTTTAAATGCCAGAGTAGGGCCTTGAAATAATTCTAATGTAGCTACAGAATCTGAAATGGGTACGATTGGGAATTCAAAATTTAAGGTGTCTTCAACGATTTTTTTTAATCGATTTTCTGGAATATCGTTACCGACATAAGGTTGGATAACCTTGAAGGCAATTTCTTGATTAGAAATACTATTGATATTATTAAAAAAAGTTTTAGGAAGTTTTGGAATTTTTTTAGGAAAATAAAGACCACGGTCAGGTGCTAATCCTTTTCTTACTGCATCAAGAAATGAAATATCTTGAGAGTTGTAATTTAAACTATAATATTTCATTAGTTAGTGCAGGATTTTTATTCCCTCATTATTAATATTAGAAATATACACATCATATTCCAGACCTAAATCATCAAATTGTTTTTTCATAGCATTGCCAACTTGCTCAGCAATTTCATTACTCTTCGATAAAGCAAAAATTGAAGGACCCGATCCTGAAATGCCACTACCTAATGCACCAGCCTCGATAGCAGAGGCTTTAACTTCTTCAAATCTAGGAATAAGCATTGCTCTATACGGCTCAATCACTTTATCCTTCATGCTTCTTGAGAGTAATTCGTAATCATTAGTGTACAATGCACTGATAAAAGCACCTAAATTTCCCCACTGTTGAACTGCTTTTTCCAAAGGGATTGTATCCTTTAGTATGGCTCTTGAATGAATTGTTTTTAATTCAATTTTTGGATGTATGACAGTTGCAACTAATTTGGGTGGACTGGGAAGTTTGATAATATCTAACGATTTATTGCTTCTAACTAAAGTAAAGCCTCCCAATAATACTGGAGCCAAATTGTCTGCATGTGCTGCGCCGCTGGCTAATGTCTCTCCAGCCATAGCAAATTGAATTAATTCATTTCTGCTGTAGGGTCTTCCTATTAGTTCATTTACTGCAAATACAGCTCCTGCAGCACTAGCTGCACTACTTCCAATACCACTTCCAGGTTTGATTTTTTTCTCTATGTCAATTCTAAAGCCGTATTCGCTTGGATGTGCTTCCAATAAGGATTTAACTGCAACACTAGCAACATTTTTTTCAGGATCTTTTGGTAAATCTTGACCGGATATTGTTCCTATGGTTACTCCTGGAGTCAATGTCTTTGTGACACTCATGATGTCTCCTACAGGTTCTAAACAAAAACCTAATACATCAAATCCGCAGGACACATTTGCAACGCTGCCAGGACAAAAAACTTTAATTTGATTCATAGACTAGCGTTTTCCAATTCTAATGATATCGCCAAAAATACCTGCAGCGGTAACTTCGGCACCGGCACCTGCTCCCTTAATGATTAGAGGTTGATTTCTATAGCGATTTGTATAAAATAGGATGATATTATCACTTCCCTCTAAGTTATAAAAGTCATGATTTACATCAATTTCTTGAAGTCCAACACTTGCTTTTCCATTTTCCAGTTGTGCAACATATTTTAACCTTGCACCCTTTTTATTTGCAATATTCAATAAGTTTTGAAAATGAGATTCATTTTTTTCAATCATTTTATAAAACCCATCGTTTGAATCAGTATTCAAAACTTCTTTAGGAAGAAAGGATTTATTTTCAACATCATTTAACTCAAGTGAATATTTACTCTCTCTAGCCAAAATCAATATTTTTCTTGCAACGTCAACTCCGCTTAAATCAATTTTTGGATCTGGTTCTGTATAGCCTTCGTTTTGTGCACTTTGAACAACATCTTTAAATGTTGTTTTTGGAGTGAAATTATTGAAAACAAAATTCAAACTACCTGATAAAATGGCTTGAATTTTAATAATTTCATCTCCTGAAGCGATTAGATTATTAAGTGTATCTATGACAGGTAGTCCTGCACCTACGTTTGTTTCGAATAAAAAAGGAGTATTAAATTTTCGAGCTATTTGCTTTAGATAATTGTAATTTTCAAGGGTACCAGCACAAGCAATTTTATTACAAGTTACTACTCCAATATTATGTGCCAAATATCGGCCATATTCATTAGAAATATTTTCATTTGCTGTATTGTCAATAAATATGCTGTTACGTAAATTTAGTTTTTTAATGTGCTTAAAAAAATCTTCACGATTGGCTTTGGTAGAACTATTGTTAAGTTGATCTTTCCATTGCGATATGTCAATTTGCTTATCCTCCAGTAACATTTTCCTTGAATTTGAAAGAGCAATTACACGAATTTTTAAACAAAAATGCTCTAATAGGTAGGCTTGTTGGTTAAAAATTTGATCAATAAGTTTTCCTCCTACATTTCCAACACCAGTGATAAATAGATTTAACTCCTTGGATTGTTCTTCAAAAAAACATTCATGAATAGAATTTAAAGCTTTTTGAGTATTTTTTTGATTTATTATAATAGATATGTTTCTTTCAGATGCTCCTTGTGCAATAGCTCTGATGTTAATATTGTTTGCGCCTAAACTACTAAATAATTTTCCGCTTATTCCTTGATGATCTTTCATTCGATCCCCAACGACTGCGATGTTAGTCATGTTTGTTTCAACACTAGCTGGTGAGACCTTGTTTAGAGAAATTTCAAAAGCAAAATGTTCATCAATAGCATTTTTGGCTATTGAAGCATCTTCAGACCTAACGCCCAAACAAATAGAGTGTTCCGAAGAAGCTTGGGTAATCATGATAATATTAATTTTTTTTAAGGATAAACATTCAAATAATCGTTTAGAAAATCCAGGAATACCAATCATACCACTTCCCTCAAGACTTACTAAAGCTACCATATCAATATGACTTATCCCTTTTACAACAGTTCCATTAATTCCTTCGAGATTACCTATTGAATCTATTATAGTACCATCGGCGTCTTGATCAAAAGTGTTTTTGATTAGGATAGGTATTTCTTTTTCTATTATGGGCTGAAGAGTAGGAGGGTAGATAACTTTTGCGCCAAAGTGGGAAAGCTCCATGGCTTCATTATAAGATAATTTTGGTATAGGTTGTGCTTGAGATACCAATCTTGGATGTGCAGTAAACATTCCACTTACGTCTGTCCATATTTCTAAAACAGATGCATTTATATAGCTTGCTAATAAGGCTGCAGAATAATCTGATCCCCCTCGCCCAAGAGTAGTAGTGTCTCCATTTTCATCGCTTGCTATAAAGCCAGGAATTAAAATTACTGAATCAGATTCGGAAGTTATAAAAGGTTGACAGCTTTCAGAGCTTTTTTCATGATTTAAAACCTCTTTATCGTTAATAATTCTTGTAAAAATAAGTGTTCTAGCATCTTTCAAAAACACATTAATCTCTTGGTGCTTTAATAGTTCAAATATGATTGTACTAGAAATAATTTCTCCGTAACTAGAAATTTTAGCTAGACTTTTGGGAGTCAATTCTCTTAATGTAAACAATGATTCTAAAACTCCTTCAAGCTCATTTAATTGAGATTTTAAGAAACTAATAATTCCACTTTGTTGTGTTACAGGAATAGAACTATTAATAATGTCTAAGTGACGCTTTTCAATATTTTTAATATGCTTTTTGAAATTAGTTTTCCCCTGACTTGCAGAATTAGCCATTTCAATTAAAAGATTCGTTACACCACCTATTGCAGATACAACTACAAATTGTTTTTGATTTGTTGTTTTTTTTATAATGTCAACAACTAGTTTCAAACTTTCTGCGTTGGCAACAGAAGTACCTCCAAATTTTAAAACTTTCATACTATAGAGTTAAACTCCCGTTTAGTTAGGAATTATATTCAATTGATAAAAACAACACAAAAATAGTACAAATGCATTGGCTTTATTCTAATTTATGAATAAAAATAAAGGGTTTTTTTTAATCCTTTTACTGGATTTACAAATCAAGACACAGTTTTATGAAGAACTCTCAATTTCATGATTGACATCAAGCTGGAGTGAATCTTCTTTTTTGTTTTTGTCAATATATATACGATCTCCTTCTTTAATTGAATTCGTTACCACGTGTTCAGCAACTAAATCTTCAATGTGTTTTTGAATTGCTCTATTTAGTGGCCTAGCTCCATATTTAATGTCAAATCCTTTTTCTGCAATAAAATCTTTAGCATCATCTGTAATATTTATTTGATATCCTAATTTCTCAATTCGTGAAACTAGTTTTTTCAATTCAATATCAACAATTTTACGAATATCTTTTTTCTCTAAGGCATTAAAAATAACTATATCATCTACACGATTTAAAAATTCTGGAGAAAAGGTTTTTTTAAGTTCTTTTTCAATAACACCTTTTTCAATATCTGAGGTTTGTGCCTTTTGAGAGGCGGTTTCGAATCCTAAACCTCTTCCAAAATCCTTTACTTGTCGCGCCCCAATATTTGAAGTCATGATGATAACTGTATTCTCAAAGTTAACTTTTCTACCCAGGCTGTCCGTTAAAAAACCATCATCTAGTACTTGTAAAAGCATATTAAAAATATCAGGATGTGCTTTTTCAACTTCATCTAAAAGAATTACAGAATATGGTCGTCTTCTAACTTTCTCACTCAACTGACCACCTTCTTCATAGCCAACGTATCCTGGGGGTGCTCCAATTAATCTGGAAATAGCAAATTTTTCCATATATTCACTCATGTCAATACGTATCAAATTTTCTTCAGAATCAAAAATTTCAGAGGCTAAAATCTTTGCTAATTGAGTTTTTCCTACACCAGTTTGACCAAGAAATATAAAAGATCCAATAGGTTTGTCTGGGGCTTTTAGTCCTGCCCTATTCCTTTGAATTGCCTTTACAACTTTTTCAATAGCATCTTTTTGACCAATTAGTTTTTGACCAATTATGCTAGAGAGTTTTGAAAGTTTGCTTTTTTCAGAATTTATAAGTTTGTTAACAGGAATATTTGTCATCATAGAAACAACATCTGCAATATTATTTTCGTTTACGGTGACACGATTCAATTTAGAATCTTCTTGCCATCTTTCTTGTGCTTCAATAAGTAAACGTTCAACTCTTTTTTCATCATCTCGAAGTTTTGCAGCTTCTTCGTATTTTTGTTTTTTTACAACTGTATTTTTTGATTCTCTTATTTTATCGAGTTGTTTTTCTAATTCAATAATTTCTTGAGGGACACTCATGTTGTTGATATGAACTCTTGATCCCGATTCATCTAATGCATCAATAGCTTTATCTGGAAGAAAACGATCTGACATATAGCGATCAGTCAATTCAACACAAGCCTTTAATGCTTCATGTGTATAATTTACATTGTGATGACTTTCATAACGATCTTTAATGTTTTTAAGTATTTCTAATGTTTCTTCAGGTGTAGTTTCCTCTACTAATATTTTTTGAAAACGACGCTCCAAAGCACCATCTTTTTCAATATGCTGTCGATATTCGTCCAAAGTAGTTGCACCAATACATTGAATTTCGCCTCTTGCTAAAGCAGGTTTAAACATATTTGAAGCATCAAGACTTCCTGTTGCTCCACCAGCACCCACAATAGTATGAATCTCGTCAATAAATAAAATGATATCATCATTTTTTTCTAACTCATTCATAACAGCTTTCATTCGCTCTTCAAATTGCCCTCTGTATTTAGTTCCAGCGACTAAACTTGCTAGATCAAGTGTTACTACACGCTTGTTATATAAAATACGTGAAACTCTTTTTTGAATAATACGTAAAGCTAAGCCCTCTGCAATTGCAGATTTACCAACACCTGGTTCCCCTATTAAAAGGGGATTATTTTTCTTTCGGCGACTTAAAATCTGAGAAACTCTTTCAATTTCTTTTTCGCGACCAACTACGGGATCTAATTTATCCTGTTCCGCAAGTAAAGTAACATCACGACCAAAATTATCTAAAACAGGAGTTTTTGTTTTTTTATTGGTTTTGGATTCAGAGGTAGGTATATAAGGATTTTCTTTTTCTTCTCCTTCATTTTTTTCATCGGGAAATGAAGATGAAGCAGAGAGGTCTTCAAAGCTTTCAGTATCGTTTGCTAGCATCAATTTAAATTGTTCTTTAACCAAATCGTAGTCTACATTAAGTTTTGTCAACATTTTAGTTGTAGGGTCATTTTCGTTTCTCAAAATGCAGAGTAGGAGGTGAACTGTGTTGATTAACTCGCTTTGAAAAAGTTTTGCTTCTAAAAATGTTGTTTTAAGTGCACGCTCTGCTTGTCGTGTAAGATGAAGATTCTTTTTTTCGTTCACCAGTTGAGTATCGTCAAGCTTGGCAGGATTAAGGATTTCAACTTTTCGTCTTAGTTCGTCTAAATTAATTTCAATTGAATTAAGTATAGCGATCGCTTTCCCTCCACCATCTCTTAAAATCCCAAGCATCAGGTGTTCTGTACCAATAAAACTGTGGCCCAGTCTAAGCGCTTCTTCTTTGCTGTAAGCTATTACATCTTTTACTCGAGGTGAAAAATTATCGTCCATAAAAACTTTATATTTTTAAATTCTATTTCAAAAAGTAGACCAAAACATGTTACTCTTTGCTAATAGACAAAAAATTAATCATATTTCAAAAGCTGAAGGGTTATTATTTATAACAAAATATAGTCTTATTAATGTTGATAATTTTACCAATTATAGCTTTAAAAATATAACATTTTGTGATGTGATTCCTTATTTTAGCGATAACATAAAACAGTAATATGAACGAGGGAGATAAGCTCATTCCGATCAATATCGAAGATGAAATGAAATCAGCATACATTGATTACTCAATGTCTGTCATAGTGTCACGTGCTCTGCCTGATGTAAGAGATGGTTTAAAGCCGGTTCATCGTCGAGTTTTGTTTGGTATGCATGAATTAGGAATTCGTGCAAATACAGCTCATAAGAAATCTGCACGTATTGTCGGTGAAGTTTTAGGTAAATACCATCCACATGGTGATAGTTCAGTTTATGATACTATGGTGAGAATGGCACAAGAATGGAGCTTGCGTTATCTTTTGGTCGATGGTCAAGGTAACTTTGGATCTGTTGACGGGGATAGTCCTGCAGCAATGAGGTATACTGAGGCTAGAATGCAAAAGATTTCTGAAGATTTAATGGCTGACATTGATAAGGAAACTGTTGATCTCCAGCTTAATTTTGATGACACACTTAAAGAGCCTACCGTTTTACCTACCCGTGTTCCAAATCTTTTAATTAACGGTGCTTCTGGTATTGCAGTTGGAATGGCAACTAATATGCCACCACATAATTTAACAGAGGTTGTCAATGGAACCATTCAGTATATTGAAGACAACGAGATAACTATCGAACAATTAATTCAAACTATCAAAGCTCCAGATTTTCCAACAGGAGGAACTATTTATGGATATGATGGTGTTCGTGAAGCCTTTTTAACAGGAAGAGGTCGAATTGTAATTCGTGCAAAAGCAAATATTGAAGAAGTTAATGGTCGTGAATGCATCATTGTTACCGAAATTCCTTATCAGGTAAACAAGGCAGAAATGATTCGCAAGACTGCTGAAATGGTCAACGATAAAAAGTTAGAAGGCATTAGCTCGATTCGTGATGAATCGGATAGAAATGGAATGCGAGTAGTTTACATCTTAAAACGTGACGCAGTTCCTAATATTGTGCTTAACAAACTATACAAATATACTTCTCTTCAATCTTCTTTTAGTGTTAATAATATTGCACTAGTTAACGGAAGACCTCAAATGTTGAATCTTAAGGAAATGATTCATCATTTTGTTGAGCATAGACACGATGTTGTTGTCCGAAGAACACAGTTTGAACTCCGTAAAGCGGAAGATCGAGCCCACATATTAGAAGGCCTTATTATTGCTTCTGATAATATCGATGAAGTTATTAAAATTATAAGAGCTTCCCAAAGTGCAGATATCGCTCGTGAAAATTTAATTAAGCGTTTTAAGTTGTCTGAAATTCAAGCAAAGGCAATCGTTGAGATGCGATTAAGACAACTGACTGGTTTAGAGCAAGACAAGCTTAGAACAGAATTTAATGATTTAATGACCACTATTTCTGATTTAAAAGACATTCTCGACAAGAAAGACAGAAGAATGAATATTATTAAGGATGAGCTTGTTGAAATAAAAAACAAATATGGTGATGATCGTCGTTCAAATATTGAATACGCTGGAGGTGATTTTAGCATGGAAGACATGATTCCAAATGAGCAAGTTGTTATCACAATTTCTCATGCTGGTTATATTAAAAGAACTCCGCTCAATGAATATAAAACTCAAAATAGAGGAGGGGTAGGGCAAAAAGCTTCTACGACTCGTGATGAAGATTTTCTCCAGGATTTATTTGTAGGGACTAATCATCAATTTATGTTGTTTTTTACGCAAAAGGGGAAATGTTTCTGGATGCGGGTTTATGAAATCCCAGAAGGTTCCAAGATAGCAAAAGGACGAGCGATTCAAAACTTAATCAATATTGAACAAGACGACAAAGTTCAAGCGTTTATATGTACTCAAGACCTTAAAGATGAAGAGTATATAAATAGTCATTATGTAATTATGTCGACTAAAAAAGGGCAGGTTAAAAAAACTTCTTTAGAGCAATATTCAAGGCCCCGGGCTAATGGAATAAACGCCATAACCATCAGAGAAGATGATGAGCTTTTAGAAGCTAAATTAACTAATGGTAATAGTCATATAATGCTAGCGGTTAAATCTGGTAAAGCCATCCGTTTTGAAGAAAGTAAAACACGTCCTATGGGTCGTGGCGCTTCAGGGGTAAGAGGAATAACTTTGGCGGATCCCCAAGATGAAGTAGTTGGAATGATTGCAGTAAATGACATGGATGCTAATATTTTGGTTGTTTCAGAAAATGGATACGGCAAACGTTCTAGCTTAGATGATTACCGTATTACCAATAGAGGAGGTAAAGGGGTAAAAACTATTTCTATTACTGAAAAAACCGGAAAACTAGTTACTATTAAAACAGTGACTGATTTAGATGATTTAATGATTATTAATAAATCAGGTGTTGCGATTCGTATGGAGGTTGCTGCTCTTCGTGTAATGGGAAGAGCTACTCAAGGTGTGAAATTGATAAACCTTAAGGGTAACGACACAATTGCAGCAGTAGCAAAAGTTCTAAATGAAGATGATCCTCTTGAAGATACTAAAAGTATCGATATTGATGATGGAACTATTATTTAGTAAATATAGAAAACAATTAAAAAAAAATAATAATGAAAAGTATTTTACTAGTATTCTTTACCTTATCAGTATCCCTTTGTCTTGGTCAAAAAAAGGAGATAAAAAAGGCGAATAAATTATTTAATTCAGGTGATGTAACTGGTGCTGCAGCCTTCTTAGAGTCAAACGCAGTTATTTTCGAACAGGCTGATGTTAAGGTTTTAAATCAAAAATTGTATTTAGAAGCTAATATTTCTTTAGCAAGCAAAGATTTTCAAACTGCTTATGAAAAATTTGAAGCTTTTAAAGCTGCTGGTGGTGTAGATTCAAATTATGAAACTCAAATACAACAATTAACTGCAGACGTCGTAAATAGTGCTATAACGGACAATGAACAAAAACGTTTTGAAGAGGCTGCAGAAAAATTATATTTAGCTTACAGCATTAATCCTAATTCCAATAAAGATTATCTTTATTATGCTGCTTCAAGTTCAGTAAACGGTGGTGACTATGAAGGCTCTTTGAAATATTACAATATGTTAAGGAGTATTAAATATGACGGAATTACCACACGTTATTTAGCAAAATTATCAGAAACTGGTGAGGAAACAGAGTTCTCGAAAACGGAATTTGAACTTATTAAAAAAACTAAAGATTACTCTGATTTTAGAGAAGAAAAGACAGATTCTAAATTTCCTGAAATCATTAAAAATATTGCATTAATTTATGCTAAGTTGGGTAATAATGACAAAGCAATGGAAGCTGTTAAAGAGGCAAGAAAATCAGACCCTAAAGATTTAAATTTAATTTTAACGGAGGCTAACTTATATATTGAACTAAATGAAAGTGCTCGTTTTGAGGAATTAATGAAAGAAGCCATTGCACAGGACCCAAATAACTCATCATTATACTTTAACTTAGGAGTAGTAAGTGCGCAAAACGGAAATGTTTCTGACGCTAGAAGCTATTATGAGAAATCAATTGAGTTGAATCCAGAATTTGAATCAGGATATTTAAATCTAGTTGCTTTAATATTAGAGGGTGAATCTAAAATAGTAGAGGAAATGAACTCTCTTGGTAACTCAAGAGCAGATAATGCTCGTTATGAAATACTAAAAATATCTCGCGAAGAGATTTACGAAGAATGCGTACCTATTTTAGAAAGATTAATTGCTGTTAGTAAAGATGAAGAAGCAATTAAAACGTTGATGAATATTTACGGTACTCTTGGTGATAATGAAGGGTTTAAGAAAATGAAAGCACTTTTGGAATAAAAATAATCTTATATAATCTTTTTAATGATTCTCAATTTATGAGAATGCTTTTTGGTATCAATATTATAAATTCCTGTTTGATCAATGCGATCAACGCGAACTTTTCCATGTGCATGTAAAATGTGATTATTTTCAAGTAATAAACCTACATGAATAATCTTACCCTCATCATCATCAAAAAATGCAAGGTCTCCTGGCTTACTTTCATCAATAAAACTCAATGTTGTTCCTAATTGTGCTTGTTGGTTCGCATCTCTCGGGATTTTATAACCGTTAATTCTATAAATCATCTGAGTAAGGCCGGAGCAATCAATTCCCATAGGGGTTTTTCCTCCCCATAGGTATGGAGCATTTAAATATAAAGAGGCGGTTTCTAATAACTTTTCTTTTCTGTTTTTTTTAGCAAATGAAGGTCCAAGATAGGTGTGGTTTAACAGTGAAACACCACTTATATTGCTTCCTAAAACTAAAGAGGTAAGTTGATTGTCTTTTGTTTCAATATAATCGATAAGTTCAGTTGTATAGGCTGGAGAATTAATACCAATTTTTTCAGCCTCATTTCTTGGAATTATTTTTCCTTGTTTATGATCAATCCAACCAGAATAGTCATCTAGTAAACTGGTAATATGGTACCATTCTTTCCCCCCCCCAATGACTCTAAAGCAATCACCATATAGAAGCTGCGAAACCATTTCACTTGTATGATTGTTTTCTTTTCGCATCGGAACGATGCTTAAATGACAGATTCCGTATTCCAAATCGTATTTTTAAAGCTTAAAATTCCATTATATTACAAAAATAGCGAATTCTACCTCTATGGTCACTAACTGTTTTGAAAATAGGTAACATAACAATTAGATTGTTTAATTTTATAAAATAAAAATTGATTTTGAAATCCTTTTGGAATTACATTTTGGCAAAGCAAAATATATTATATAAGTCTGTACTTATATTTTCTAGCTCTTTACTGATACTTTATCTTTTTCCAATAGGAGGGCAATTTAAATATGAATTTCAAAAAGGTAGAGCATGGCAATATCCAAGTTATTATGCTCCTTTTGATTTCTCTATTTTAAAATCTGAGGATGAAGTTAAAGTAGATAAAGAAGAGGCTCTTCGCTTATTAAAGCCTTATTTAAGAAGTGACCTTAAGATTAAAGAAGCGGTATATGATCGTTATCAAGAAGAATTTATTCGCTTTTTCCCTTCTTCAGGAAACACCATAGTTTTTGATAGTGTATTTCGCTTTGGGGAAAAATTATTGCATAAAATATATAAGAATGGGGTTCTTCCTCCAAATTATATGCATCGGGGGAATGATTCAATTTTACTAATACAAGATAATATAGAAATAGCACTTTCTATTGAAGATCTTTTCAAGCCTGATTTCCTTTCTAATATTTTATCCAATTGGTTCGAAGGATCTAACTATGAGGATTATTTGGAAGTGTTTAATGATTTCTTTTTCGAATTGATCACTCCCAACGTTTCAATTGACTCCATTTTTTATCAGAATACCATAAATGAAACCTTGCAAAATATTTCCCTTTCTCGAGGTATTGTCGAAGCAGGAGATTTAATAATAACAGAGGGTGAAGTAGTTGACGAGATTCATCTTGAAGTTTTAAATTCCTTGCTTAGGGAATTTTCAATGCAGGAAAATGATGAGCAAAGTAATATTTGGATTTTATTTGGCTATTCTATTTTGATTTTGTTAATATTTTATCTCCTACTATTATTTTTACAAAAATATCGTTTTTCAATTTATGAAAATAATCGAAAGTTGACCTTTATCTTTTTTAATATTGTATTTGTTGTTTTGGTAACTACCTTATTAATTGGATATAATACTTCGCTTGTTTTTGCAGCTCCACTATGTATTTTACCACTTGTTATAAAGGCTTTTTTTGATGCTCGCCTTGGACTTTTTACTCATGTTTTAACGGTGCTTCTTATTGGGTTTATTGTTCCTAATAGTTTTGAGTTTATATTTCTTCAAATTGTAGCAGGCATAGTCACCATTCAATCCATTGATCAATTGTATTATCGAGCTAATTTATTTATATCTGTAGGTCAAATTGTTTTAGTATACCTTATTTCTTATATAGCTTTCATAATTATACAGGAAGGAACTTTTTTAAAAATTGATCCAATTACAATTGGTTTATTCTTGCTAAATGGACTTTTAATGCTTTTTGTACAACCTTTGATTTATATTTATGAAAAAGTATTCGGTTTGGTATCAGACGTTTCTTTGTTGGAACTTTCAGACACCAATTCAAAGTTACTTAAAGAACTCTCTGATCAAGCCCCAGGAACCTTTCATCACTCCCTACAAGTTGCCAACCTTGCTGAGGCAGCGGCTAATGAAATTGGTGCAAATACATTGTTGGTTAGAGTAGGCGCATTATATCATGATATTGGAAAACTTAAGCAACCGAAATATTTTTCTGAGAACCAAGTTGCATCAGATTCACCACATAATATTCTTAAACCCTTAAAAAGTGCTAAAATTATAATTGATCATGTTTCGGAAGGTATAGTAATAGCAAATAAAAACAAGCTACCAAATCGAGTAATTGATTTTATTCGAACCCATCACGGTACTTCAACAGTTTATTACTTTTATAAAAAGCAATTAGAGTTAAATCCTAAAACAACCAATATTGAATTATTTAAATATCCAGGCCCAAAGCCTTTTTCAAAAGAAACTGCTATTTTAATGATAGCAGATTCTGTAGAGGCTGCTTCTAAAAGTCTGAATAATCCTAATATAGAACAGTTAAGTAGTTTTATTGAAAAAATAGTAGCAGGTAAAATTCAGGAGCAACAGCTTAATTCCTCCAATATTACTTTAGCTGAAATTGAGACTATCAAAAAAGTCCTTTTACGTAAATTAATTAATGTTTATCAGCTCCGTATAGAATATCCAGAATAATTTTTGTAAAAGATTGTTTTCTTATAAAGGAACACTTACTTTTGTCCACCATTATTTTGGAGAGGTGCCAGAGTGGTAATGGAGCAGATTGCTAATCTGTCGACGGGTAACTGTCGCCAGGGTTCGAATCCCTGTCTCTCCGCAAGTAAATTACCTAATATATTATTAATCAATATGTTAGGTTTTTTTATTTTCATATTTGTACGATTATTGTACGGTCAAATATTAAAAGTCAAAAGAATCAGCCATAAACTCTAATTTGATCCTCCCATACTCTCAAAACAAATTGGTTTTTATTTTAGGGAGGGAAAACACAATGTTACGGATTACGATTGGGACCAGTACATCCAATTTTCGATCTTACATTTAAACTAAATCGTTTTTAGTCTATCACGGCAGTTCCCCACCAATCATTATTTGGGACATATTCTTTGCTAAGCATGTAGGATCTTTTTTCTTCTAGTTTTTCTTTCAATTTAAATTTGTGTACCTCCAGCCATTCTTTCTCTTTATCAGGATCATGCATTGGGTCAACAACAGGAATTTTAGCTTGTGTAGCTTCTAACCATTGTTCAAGTTTTTTTATTAAATCTGTCGCAATTCTAGGGTGATCCAATATGATATCATCTTTTTCTCCGATATCTTTATTTAAGTCATAAAGCTCGTAAAACCCATTTTCCCAGTATTTAATAAGTTTCCATTTTCCTTCTTTAATAATTGAACTGGGATCCCCCCCTTGGTTACCATAATGGGGATAATGCCAATATAAAGGTCTGTCAATAAAAGGTTCGTTTTTTAATAAAGGCATCAGACTTTTCCCATCGACATCCAAAGTATTCTCAATCCCTGCCAGTTCCAACAAGGTTGGAAATAAGTCCATTCCTGAAACAGCAGTATCAATTTTTTTACCTAGGCCTTCAAGTTGAGGGGCTTTAATAAAAAAAGGGACGCGTATTCCTGCCTCCCATTGATAACCTTTTCCTCCTCTCAGTGGACGATTGCTAGTAGAGAAATTATCTCCAGCGGCGACGCCTCCATTGTCTGAGACAAAAACCACTATCGTATTGTCGTCCAAGTTGAGCTTTTCAAGGGTGTTGAGAACCTGCCCTACTGCTTCGTCTGTTTGTTCGATTAAACCTGCATAGACCGGGTTATCCTGTTTTATTCGGATGGGGAGTCTGCGTTCCATTTTGAATCCCTCTTCAGAAATACCTTGATTTTCAATTTTTTTTCTATACTTATCCCACCTTTTTTGTGTGGTTTGGATTGGGGAATGCACCGCATAAAAAGAAAGATAGGCAAGAAAGGGTTTGTTCTTATTAGCACTAATAAAACTTGAAGTTTCCTTGGCCAGTTTCATTGATAAACTCATTCCGACCTCTTCCGGTCTGTCTTCTAAGTATGGATTATTAAAAGGTGAAAAATATCTCCCTGAAGCTGGACTTCCTTTACTAAAACCTCCGATATTAATGTCAAAACCATGATCTGTTGGAAGGGACTTTTCCTCTTTAGATCCTAAGTGCCATTTACCAGAAAAAAACGTCTTGTATCCGTTTTCTTTTAAAACTTCAGGGAGTGTTGTCATTTCGTGTGGGAGATGTTTAACATAATTGCTTGGCAATAATTTTGTTTGCCTTCCAACTGACCTCCAGTCAGTTCCATATTTTGCACCTATCCAATCTGTAATCCCGTGAACTGTTGGGTAAAACCCGGTCAATAAACTCGCTCGAGATGGACTGCAAACAGAAGCGCTAGCATATCCATTTGTGAATATAAAACCTTCATTTGCGATTCGATCAATGTTTGGGGTTTCATAATAATTACTACCCGTTACACTGAGGTCATGGTTGCCCAAGTCATCAACAACAATGAAAAGAAAATTTGGTTTTTGTTCATAAAAGCTACAGCCAACAAACATCAAAAACAAAGTTGAATATAAAATAGATTTCATATTTTTAATTTATTTACTTCTATATTTTATTTAACCTAATTAAATGAGAAAAATACAATCCATTCTCTTTTTAAAGTTTTCATAACTATAATGGAACACCATAGCTGTGTTTTGTAACCCCAATAACAAAAGTACTATGTGCACTTCCAATATTTTCAACCGAGCCTAACTCATTAATCACAAAAAATTGATAATGTTTCATATCCTTTATGATAATTTTTAATAAAAAATCGTAGTCGCCCGAAATATTGTAACATTCAACCACTTCTTTAAGCGAAACGATATCCCTTACAAACTTATTTACGATCTCTTTGGTATGTTCCTTTAAAATAATATTACAAAATACAGTTAGATTTTTACCTACTTTTTCAGCATTTACAATAGCTGTGTACTTTTCTATCAAACCCTTTTTTTCCAGACGTTTAATTCTTTCATAAACAGGTGTTGGAGATAAATTTACTCGAATAGCTATTTCTTTAGTAGTTAATTTAGCATCTTTTTGAAGCATTCTAAGCAATTCAAAATCAATTATATCTAAGTTTTCTGAAGAGAAATTATCTGTTTTTTTCATTTCTACACTTTTAAAAAGATTAATTACCTTCAAAAATAACATAAATAGATATATTATCCTATTATAAATAATAATTACGATAATTAATCTTTTTTGTTGAAATTTGTAGGATAAAAGACACAAATTATCATCAAATGAGAACAATCACATTAAACGATAAGAATAGTATGGAAAACATTCAGGATACCATCAAGAATGTTTTAACATTCACACTAAAGAGTATTTATTTCGATGAGAACTATATACCCTCCAACAGTACTCGTAGAACAACCAACTTTGCCAACTTGGCAATAAGAGAAAATCGTCAAGAAAACTTACGTAATGCGATTAATATGATTAACAATCGTTTTAACACCTTGGCTAACTGGGATAATCCTAATAATAATCGCTATTCGGTTGAATTAGAAATTGTTTCTGTTGATTTAGATATTGATGCTAGCGGTACAACATTTCCGTTAATTGAGATTTTAAAAACGCATATTATCGATCATAAAACAGGCAAACACATTGAAGGTATTGTAGGTAATAACTTTTCTTCTTACGTGCGCGATTATGACTTTAGTATTCATCTTTTAGAACATAACAAGGGTAAGGACCACTTTAGTATTCCGAAAAGTTTTGGTGAATTACATGGCAATTTATTTAAGTATTTTGTAAAATCAGAGAGTTACAAAAAACACTTTACGAAACCACCTGTTATGTGTTTGAGCGTGTCAGAAAATAGAACGTATCATCGTACGGGAAACCATCACCCGATATTAGGTTTTGAATACCAATCGGACAAATCTTCTTTAACAGTGCAATACTTCAAAAAAATGGGCTTACAAGTTCGTTATTTTATGCCCTCTAATAGCCTTGCACCTTTTGCGTTTTATTTCTTTGGCGATTTACTAGCTGACTATACAAACCTTGAATTAATAAGTACCATTAGTACCATGGAGACGTTCCAAAAGATTTATAGACCTGAAATTTATAATGCTAATTCTATAGCAGGAGAGTGCTATAAGCCTAGTTTAAAAAATCAAGACCATTCAATAACGAAAATTATATACAACCGAGAAGAGCGCAACCAGTTAGGAATTGAGCAAGGTAAATTTGCAGAAAAGCATTTCATTAAGCCTTACAAAGGTGCTCTAGAACAGTGGTCTGCTAATTTCACTCTTTAATTAATACTAAATATTAAAATGATTCTATTATGAAAAAATTATTACCAACCTCAACTGTTGGAAGTTTACCTAAACCTGCTTGGCTTGCAACTCCCGAAAAACTCTGGTCACCATGGAAATTAGAAGGCAATCAGTTACTTGAAGCGAAACAAGATGCTTTGCGTGTTTCTTTTCATGAACAACAATTAGCCGGGATTGATATAATAAGTGATGGTGAACAAACACGTCAACATTTTGTAACGACTTTTATTGAGCATTTAAGTGGTGTCGATTTTCAAAATCGTAAAACTGTAAAAATTCGTGACCGTTATGATGCGAGTGTTCCTGTTGTTGTAGACGAGGTTGCACGTCAAAAAGCAGTTTTTGTTGATGATGCTAAATTTTTACGCAAACAGACTAACAAACCAATAAAATGGGCATTACCAGGACCGATGACAATGGTAGATACGTTGTATGATAACCATTACAAAAGTCGAGAAAAATTGGCCTGGGAATTTGCAAAAGCACTCAATGAAGAAGCAAGAGAGCTCCAAGATGCAGGAGTAGATATCATTCAATTTGATGAGCCTGCATTTAATGTGTTCTTTGATGAAGTAAACGATTGGGGAATGGCGGTATTGGAAAAAGCCATTGAAGGTTTAAACTGCGAAACTGCGATACATATTTGTTACGGGTATGGAATAAAAGCGAATACTGATTGGAAAAAGACATTGGGTTCAGAATGGCGTCAATACGAAGAAATTTTTCCAAAAATTCAAAATTTTACTATTGATACGGTATCATTAGAATGTCATAACTCACATGTACCTTTCAATTTAATTGAACTCCTTCGTGGGAAAAAAGTAATGATCGGTGCAATTGATGTGGCAACCAATAGGATCGAAACACCTGAAGAAGTAGCCAACACTCTACGTAAAGCTCTTGAATTTGTAGATGTCGAAAATCTTTATCCTAGTACAAACTGTGGAATGGCTCCGTTATCCCGAAACGTAGCTAGAGGAAAGTTAAATGCTTTAAGCACAGGAGCAAAAATTATACGCAAAGAACTTGGGATTTAGTTCCAATGTATTAATTCAAAAATGGTTTTCATATTTGATGCTTAATTTAATCGTTTTATTTCATCAAATGGAGACTTGAAAACTAATAAAATTATCAAAAATTTAATTTGTATAT